>Ga0214921_10000744_pt1 | contig 58515 bp, 44 predicted proteins | sample LL1505_MetaG_FD_177992 | JGI IMG/M metagenome (GOLD analysis project Ga0214921, IMG submission 177992) | Freshwater microbial communities from Lake Lanier, Atlanta, Georgia, United States - LL-1505 | ecosystem: Environmental > Aquatic > Freshwater > Lake | place: USA: Georgia | collected...
CTGCAAAAATGGCCTCGCCTGCGTCAAGCATTCTGGCCATCGAACGAGCGCTGCGGTCTTGCTGAGGTTTACGGGCCATAGTCATCAAAAATGCGGTATCTGTGAGGCGGTCCTGCCCGCGCCCTTGGCGCGTACGGTATCAAGGTGGGCTATCAAGCCCAAGCCGGGTTGGGCTCGCATGCGTGATAGGCCTGTTTTCCGGCCGGGACTTGTGATTTCGCGGGCCGTAAGGCAGACTTCGTGCGAAATTTCACGAAGTCGGGTTTTGCCCGGAAATACCGCCCCCATGGCTGATTTCCTGATCAATTCAGTCGGCCTGCCGCCCTGGCTCGCGTGGACCGTCGTGGCTGGAGTGGCCGCGTTTTTGATTCTGAACGTGATCGCCGGCGGCGCGCTCGTCTTCATTTGGGCGGAGCGAAAGATTGCCGCCCGGATTCAAGACCGTCTCGGCCCCACGCGGACGGGTGGCCGGTTCGGCTGGCTCCAGTCGCTGGCCGACGGCATCAAGTTGCTTGCCAAGGAAGATTTGATGCCCGAGGGGGCCGACGGTCTGCTGTTTCGGATCGCGCCGTATGTCAGCTTCTGTGCGTCGTTCGCGGCCTTTATCGCCCTGCCGTTCGCGTTTGATTTCGTGGGCCAGCGGCTCAATGTGGGCGTGTTTTTCGTGGTGGCCGTGCTCGGGCTCGAGGTGTTCGGCGTGATTCTCGCGGGCTACGCCTCGGCGTCGAAGTGGTCGCTCTTCGGGGCGATGCGGGAGGCGGCGCAGGTGGTGAGCTACGAAGTGCCCCTCGGGATGTGCGTCGTGGTCCCCGTGATGCTGGCCGGCACGATGGATCTCGTCACGATCGCCGAAAAACAGGCCGGCTGGTTCACGAATTGGTATCTGTTCCACGACCCGTTCACGTTCGTGGTGTTCTGGGTCTACGTCACCTGCGCGGTGGCGAGCGTGAATCGCGCGCCGTTCGATCTGGCCGAGGCGGAGAGCGAACTCGTCGCCGGATTTCACACGGAATACTCCGGCCTGCGCTGGAGCTTCTTCTTTATGGCCGAGTACGGCTCGATGTTTCTCGTGAGCGCCCTGGCCGCCGTGCTCTTTCTCGGCGGCTGGAACGGGCCGGTGCCCGTGGCAACGCTCCTGGGCTTGAGCGAGGGCACGGGCGACACGGCCCACTATTTCGTGCGGCTCATCGGCTGCGGCAATCTGCTGCTGAAGGCCACGCTCGGCGTGCTCGTGATGATGTGGATCCGCTGGACGCTGCCGCGGCTCCGGATCGACCAGGTGATGACAGTGTGCCTGAAATACTGCACTCCCATCGCCGCGGTGATGTTTGCGGGTGCGATGCTCTGGCAGCTGTTTCTGCCCGGTGGCCTCGCGCCCGGGCTTTCGCGGCCGGCGGGTGAAGTTCGCGAGGGCTGGCTGCCCGGGCCCGGCGGGGCGGCCCGCGGCTCCGTGGGGCAGGCCGCCGAGAAGACCGTCGCGCAGGTGCAGCCATGACTGGGTGCCTGATGCTCGCTGCGGTCAATTTCCACACGCTGCTCTTTTATCTCTTCGCGCTCCTGGCATGTGGATTCGCAGTCGGGGTCGTGGTGGCCGACAACGTGGTGCGCATGGCGCTCTACCTCGTGCTCTCTCTGGGCGCAACGGCCGGGCTGTTTTTTCTGGCCGGCGCCGAGTTCATCGGGGCGATGCAACTCATGATCTACGTGGGTGGCACGCTCGTGTTGCTGGTGTTTGGCGTGATGCTTACGGCTCAGGCTCCGTTTGTCACGATCAAGACGTCGCCCGGCGACCGCGTGCTCGCGGGGGTCGTGGCGGCGTCGTTGTTGGCCCTCTTGCTTCAGGCCGCGTTCTCCGTGGAGGCCTGGCGGCGGCCCGGCCTCGGCGAGGTGGCGCAGCCGGCAGCCACGCCGATCGGTGTCGCGCTCGTCGGCGTGCGGGTCGATGAGCCGCCTGCCGGCACCCCGCCCGGCGTGCGGAGCGGCTACCTGCTGCCGTTTGAGATCGTGTCGATTCACCTGCTCGTGGTGCTCGTCGGGGCCGCGTATCTCGCGCGGGCGAAGCGGCGGCGCACGCAGCGGGCGATCGACGTGGCGGCGTCGGTGCAGTCGTTGGTCGAGCCCGTGGTTGAGGTCCCGCGGCAGGCACGTGGATCGGCTTCGGCCCTGGCGACGGGAGGCACGCGATGAGCGGCATGCTCGGGATCGGCGTAGCGATAGCAGGCCCGGTGTTCGCTGCGGCGGATGGTGTGAGTGTGGCCCACTATCTCGTGGTCGGTGCGATCCTGTTCACGGCCGGGATCGTCTGCATGGCCGTGAAGCGCAACGCCCTCGGCGTGCTGATGGGGATCGAACTCGTGCTGAACGGGGCAAACGTAAACTTCATCGCCTTTGCATCGCCCTACTTGCGAGGCCAGGGGGCGGTGTCGCTGGGGATCGACGGTCAGGTGATCGCGCTCTTCGTCATTCTTCTGGCCGCAGCCGAGGCGGCCGTGGCGCTCGCCATCACGCTCAACTTCTACAACAACCATTCGACCGTCGACGTCGATCGGGCCGACGACCTCAAGGGTTGAGCCCGGAAGGGCCCCGCACGCCAGCCATGGACATCGCCGCCCAACTTCCCATGCTCCTCGGTCTGGCGTGGCTCGCCCCGCTGGCCTCGTTCGTGGCGATCCTGTTTTTCGGGCCGCGCATGGGGTCGCATGGCCGCAACGCCGCCTGGGTGGCGACGGCGGCGATCGTGACGTCGCTCGTGCTCTCCCTGTTCGCAGCCGGCACCTGGCTCGGTGCGCACCCCGTTCAGGCGGTCCATCACGGGGATGGGCATCATGGCGAGAGCCATGCCGCCGAGCCCGCCGGCCATGGCGGCCACTCCACCGGCCATGGCGAGGCTCAGGTCCCTGTGGCCTATGCCGGCGATTGGTACACGCTCTATCAGGCCGGCGGCCTGAAGCTCTCGATCGGCTGGTATGTCGACGCGCTGACGGTGCTGATGTTCGTGGTGGTGACGTTCATCGCCACCTGCATCCACGTCTACGCATCGGGCTACATGCACGACGAGCTTCACGACGTCACCGACCACGAAGTGCATCTGTCGGGGGGTGGTCACCTTCATCGTCCGGGCCGTTTCCCCCGGTTTTTTCAGGCGTTGTCGCTGTTCTGCTTCTCGATGCTCGGGATCGTGATCGCCGGCAATCTGGCGATGGTGTTCATCTTCTGGGAACTCGTGGGCATCTGCTCTTGGTTTCTGATCGGCTTCTATTACGAGCGCACGAGCGCGTCGACGGCCGCCAACAAGGCGTTCATCGTCAATCGTGTCGGCGACTTTGGCATGCTGATCGGCCTCATGGCCCTGTGGGGGGCGCTCGGGACGCTGCACTTCGCCGATACACCTGCTGATGCTGCTGGCGCCGCCCGGCCCGGACTCTTCAGCCTGGTCCGGCCGGCCGCCGAGGGCCATGCTTTGCGTGTACCGGACGGCATGGTGAAGTTTGCCGCGGCCGCCGAAGTGGCGAAGACGCCCATGGCCGAGGTGGCAGGCAAGATCGACGGTTGGAGAAGCATGGGCCTCGGCCGCTGGCTGCTGTTCGTCGCCGGGGTCGGCATCTTCTGCGGCTGCGTGGGCAAGAGCGCGCAGTTCCCGCTCTTCGTGTGGCTTCCCGATGCGATGGAGGGCCCCACGCCCGTGTCGGCGCTCGTGCATTCAGCGACGATGGTGGCGGCGGGCGTGTATCTCGTGGGGCGGTTCTATCCGGTGCTCACCCCCGACGTGCTGCTCGTGATCGCCTACGTCGGCGCGATCACGCTGTTTATCGCGGCGACGATCGCCCTGGTGGCCAACGACATCAAGCGGGTGCTCGCCTATTCGACCGTCAGCCAGCTCGGCTACATGATGCTCGCCCTCGGCGTGGGCGGCTGGTCGGCGGGGCTGTTTCACCTCGTGACCCACGCCTTCTTCAAGAGCCTGCTCTTTCTCTGTTCGGGCTCGGTGATCCACGCCTGCCACACGAATGACATGCGGAAGATGGGCGGCCTCGCTCGGATCATGCCGTGGACGGCCGGCACGATGCTCGTGGGCTGCCTGGCGATCATCGGCGCGGGCGTACCGTTCGTGATCGGGCTTTCCGGCTACTACTCGAAAGACGCGATCCTCGCGCAAGCGCTGTCGTTCGCGCAGGCCAACCCCTCCCATTCGATCCTGTATGCCGCGGTGGCGGGTGGAGCCTTTCTCACGGCCTTCTACATGTTTCGGCTGTGGTTCATGACGTTTGCCGGAGCGCCTCGTGACCACCACGTGGCCGACCATGCCCACGAGTCTCCGGCCGTGATGGTCGCGCCGCTCGTGGTGCTCTCGGTGCTGGCCGTGGCCGCAGGCTGGACGCTCCCGGGCGGGTTCGGGCTCGCGAATCTCCTCGAGCAGTCACGTCCGGCCGGAACGGCCGAGGGCATGACGGGCGGCTTCGCCTTCGGCAGCCTCGTGTTTCCCGCGGAGCATCTCAGCCACGAGGGCGCGATCCACGTCACGGCGACGCTCACCGCGTTTACGACGGCCCTCGCCGGCGTGGTGCTGGCGGCGCTCATGTATCTCGTGAACATCATCTCGCCGGCAGTCGTGGCGACGGTGTTCAAGCCCGTCTATGCGTTCCTGGCCGGCCGGTGGTACTTCGACGAACTCTACCACGCCCTGTTCGTCGTGCCCGTGCTCGGCATCGCGAAGCTCGCCAGCGGCACCGACCGCGGCGTGATCGACCGCTTCATCGACGGCGTCGCCTGGACGGCCAGGCAGCTTGCCGGCATCGACGCCTGGATCGATCGCACGCTCGTCGACGGGCTTGTCAACGCGACCGCCACCGCCACGTGGAACGCCGGCCTCGAACTCAAGAAGCTCCAGACCGGACACCTGCGGCAATATGTGATGTTCATCGTGGTCGGCACGGTGGCGCTGTTCGTCATCGCGAGCCTGCTCTTCCGGACAACGATCGCCGGCTGACCCCATTCGTCCCCCAGCATTTCCGAGAACCTTTCGCACGGACTTTCCCATGGATCCAGCAGTCTCCCTCACGCAGCCCGCCCTCTGGCCTCTGACGGCGATCGTCTTCCTGCCGGCGCTGGTGGCGGCCTTCCTCTCGCTGCCGATCGTGCCGAAGGCGAGGGAGGAGTTCATTCGCTGGACGACACTGCTCACGACGGCGGTCGTGTTCGTGCTCTCGCTCTGGATGGCCTGGCCGCAGCTCTTCGGCGCCGCGGGGCCCGCCCAGTTCAGGCTCGGTGAGCCGGGCATGCAGGCCGTCGTCAAGCTGCCCTGGATCAAGGCCTTCGGCATCGAGTATTTGCTCGGCGTCGACGGCATCAGCCTGCCGCTCGTCGTGCTCACGACGTTCCTCTCGATGCTCGCCGCTGCGGCCAGTTGGCCCATCGCCAAGCACGTGAAGGCCTATCACGTGCTGTTTCTGCTCCTTGAGACGGGCATGCTCGGCGTGTTCGTGTCGCTCGATTTCTTCCTGTTCTACGTGTTTTGGGAGGTCATGCTCCTGCCGATGTATTTCCTGATCGGCATCTGGGGCGGCCCGCGGCGTGAATATGCCGCGATCAAATTCTTTCTCTACACCCTGCTCGGCAGCGTGCTGATGCTGCTGGCGATCCTGATGCTCTACTACTCGAGCGATCTGCGGCAGCTCGCGCCCGAGCAGCTGCTCGCGAGCCATGTCGTGAGCCCCGCCCTCGACGCCGCGGCCCAGGCCGACGCCATCAGGCTGATCAAAGATGCGCAGGCGCCGGTGCATACGTTCAATCTGCTCGCTCTCGCCCAGATCGGGCAGTTGCCCACGTCGCCGTTCGCGGCGACGCAACTCTGGGGCATGAGCCTGGAGAAGTGGGCGTTCCTCCTGCTCCTGATCGGCTTCGTGATCAAGGTGCCGGTCGTCCCCGTGCACACGTGGCTGCCGGATGCGCACGTCGAGGCGCCCACGCCGATCTCGATGATCCTGGCCGGCGTGCTCTTGAAACTCGGCGGCTACGGCATTCTGCGGATCTGTTATCCGATCTGCCCCGGCGCCGGGCTCGATTTCGCCTGGCTCGTGTGTGGGCTCGGCGTGGTTTCGATGGTCTACGGCGCATTCGCTGCCCTGGCCCAGAAGGACTTCAAGCGGATGGTGGCCTACAGCTCGGTGAGCCACATGGGCTACGTGATGCTCGGCCTCGGCGTGTGGAGCGCCGTCGCAGGCCATGAATACCGGTGGGACGCCTGGGCTCAGGGCGTCAATGGCGCGATGTTCCAGATGCTCGCCCACGGCATCAGTTCGGCCGGCATGTTCTTCATGGTGGGCGTGCTCTACGACCGCGTGCACCACCGCAACCTCGAGGAATTCGGCGGCATCTTCAACCGGATGCCCGTCTACGGCGGCCTTGCCATCGCGGTGTTCTTCGCGGGGCTCGGCCTGCCCGGCCTGTGCGGGTTCATCGGCGAAGTGCTGGTGACGCTGTCGAGTTGGAATTACAGCCGCGTGCTCGCCGTGATCTCGGCGTTCACCGTGATCCTCACGGCGGCCTACATTCTGTGGGCGATTCAGCGGGTCTACCTCGGCGCGGAGTACAAGGGGCCGCATGGCGACCACCTCACGCCGATCACGCCGCGCGAGCTCGCGATCGCGACGCCGCTCGTGTTCTTCGCGATCCTGTTCGGCGTCGCCCCGCAGATCCTTTTCAATTACCTGACGCCGTCCGTCAATCGCCAGGTGGAGACGCTCGCCGACTGGACCCGCCGGGTCCACGACGCCGCTCCAGCGCCGCCGGCTGTCGCCGTTGGCGAGGCCGACGGTCGCATCGAGTCTCAGGGAGTCGCGGCCCGCTAGTGCGGCCGACGCAAAGAGGAACGCCCCCGTGAACGCCCAGTCCAATCTCGGCACACTGCTCACCGACACGCTCGCGAACACGCTCGACGTGTCGGTGCCGTTGTTTCGCCCGGAGCTCTGCCTGGCGGCCACGGTGGTGCTCCTGCTGCTGTGCCGAATCCTGCCGGTGCTCAAGCATGCCGACTCGGCCCTCGTGGCGCTCGGCGGCGTAGCCTTCGGGCTGTGGTATGCCTGGAGCGATTTCAAGGCGCTTCCCGCGGGGGGCGACCTCCTCGCCGGCCGGCAGGAATTGTTCACCGGTCTGCTCGTTTACGACTCGCTGACGGCCTACGTTCGCCTGCTCCTGATGGGCTTCCTCGTGCTCTACATTCTGTTCACGAAGGTGTCGGAGATTCCCGACCGCGAAGACGGCGCGGACTTCTACACGCTCGTGCTCGGCAGCACGCTCGGCATGTGCCTGATGGCGTCGGCAAACCATCTGCTCATGGTGTTCATGGCGATCGAAATGGCGAGCGTGCCTTCGTACGCCCTCGCCGGCCTGCTCAAGGGCCGCAAGGCGAGTTCGGAGGCGGCCCTCAAGTATGCGGTGTATGGCGCCGGCGCCGCCGGCATCATGCTCTATGGCTTGAGCCTCCTGGCCGGCGTCCTCGGCACGTGCCACCTGCCGAGCATGGCGCTGGAGCTCGCGAAGGTGGCGCACGTCGGCTCCGATGGCGGCAGCGTGATGGTCTTGTCGCTCGGTGGCTTGATGCTCGCGGTAGGGCTCGCCTTCAAGCTGTCGGCCGTGCCGTTTCATTTCTGGTGCCCCGACGTATTCGAGGGGGCGGCGGCCGAGGTGGGGGCGTTTCTCTCGGTGGCGAGCAAGGCGGCGGCCGTGGCCCTGCTCTTGCGAGTGACGTTCGGGCTGGGTGTCCCGGCAGGTGGCCTCGGTGTCCCGGCAGGCGGGGAGGCGGCGGCCCAGTCGCTCGCCGCGCTGGGCGAGACGCGGCATTTCATGGTCTACGTGGTGGCGCTGATGGCGGCGGTGACCTGCACGCTCGGCAACCTCGCGGCCTACGGCCAGACGAACATGAAACGGCTCCTCGCCTACTCCACCATCGCCCATGCCGGGTATCTGATGATGGGCGTGGCGGCGGCGATCGCCATGGCCGGCGTCACGGCCTCCGGGACCCGCAACGCGGTCTCCGCCGTGGTCTTTTATCTCGGCACCTACGTGTTCATGAATCTCGGTGCGTTCGCCATCGTGGCCCTGCTCCGCAACACGCTGCGGAGCGAGGAGATTTCATCGTACGCGGGGCTCGTACGGACGAGCCCTGGCATCGTGGTGGCGATGGCCGTCGTGCTCGTGAGCCTGATCGGCCTGCCGCCGCTCGCCGGCTTTGTCGCCAAGTTTCTCGTGTTCTCCGCGATCGTCGAAGCGATCTCGGCCGGGGCCGAACGGCCGCTCCTGCTCGTGCTGCTCGTGATCGGCGGTCTCAATACCGTGATCAGCCTGTTCTACTATCTGCGGGTGCTCAAGGTGATGACGTTCGACCCGCCGTCTGCCGAGCGGGCCTCCGAACCATTCCCGCTCGTCTCCCTGCCGGGGGCGGTCGTGACTGCATTCGTGCTGCCTGTCGTCGGGTTCGGGCTCTTCTGGTCGGGCCTGTATGCAGCCGCCCAACTGGCCGGGGCCTTCGCCTCCTGACGGAATGTCATGACTCCCCACATCGCCCCACTTCCAAGCCTGGTGTCGCTGCTCGGTTCGTCGTTGGCGCTGTACGTGGCGGATGCCGGTATCTGGACCTATCCGGGATCCGAGGAGATCAAACTCGCGCTCGCCGATCTTGCCGACGACCATCGCAGCCTGATCGATCGGGCCGGCGCGGTTCTCGAGGATCGCGGGGCCGATGTGCCGCGGCACCCCTACCCGATCCAGTTCACTGCCACCCACGACCTCGACCTGCGGGCGCTCTTGCCGCGGATCGTGGCCGGCCTCGAATCCCAGGCGGCCGCCCTCGAGAACACTGCCGCCGCGGGCGGCGATGCCGAGGAGACCGACCTCGTCGGCGAGGCCCTCACGTCGACGCGGGCGCACATCAACGATCTTCGGCAACTGCTCGCACGGCCGCGTGACGCGTCCAGTTGAGCCATGGAATTCTTCGACAGCCACTGCCATCTCGACCCGATGCGATATGGCGGCGATCTGCCGGAAGTGCTCGCCAGGGCGCGAGCGGCAGGCGTGACGGGCCTCACGGTCATCGGCACGCGGGCGGCCGACAGCGAGGCCGCCGCGGATCTCGCCGGCCGCGAGCAGGGCCTGGCCTGTGCCGCCGGCATCCATCCGAACGACGTGCACGAGGCGGAGCCCGACGAGTGGGACCGTATCACGCGGCTCGTGGCATCGGGGCGGGTGCAGGCCGTCGGTGAGACCGGCCTCGACTGGTATCGCGACGTCGCTCCACGTGACCTGCAGCGGGACTTCTTCGAGCGGCATATTCGGATCGCCCAGAAGCTCGGCCTGCCGCTCGTGGTGCACACCCGCGAGAGCATCCGCGACGCGCTCGACATGCTCCGCGAGGCGCTCTCCCGCGGGCCGCTCGCCGTCGTGCTGCATGCGTTTACCGGCACCACGGCCGAGGCGGCCGAGGCGGTCGATCTCGGGTGCCACCTCGGGTTTGCGGGCATGGTGACATTCCGCTCCGCCGCCGACCTGCGGACGGTTGCGACGACGGTGCCGCTCGAACGGTTGCTCATCGAGACCGACAGCCCGTTTCTTTCCCCCGAGCCGTTCCGGGGCCGCCGCAATGAGCCGGGCCACGTCGTGCACACCGCCAGGTGTCTGGCGATCGCCCGCGGCGAGCCGCTCGAAAAGTTCGCCGCCGCGACCACCGCCAATGCTCGTCGGCTGTTCTTCAAGCGTTGAGCCTTCTCGAAGTCACTTCTCCCCGGAGCACCCACACATGGTTCGCACTCCCAGCACGATGCTGCCCCTCGGCACCGGAGCCCCCGACTTCGCACTCCCCAACGTCGACGGCCGCACCGTCACGCTCGCCGATGCCGCCGGGCCTCGGGGCACGCTCGTGATGTTCATCTGCAACCACTGCCCGTTCGTGAAGCACGTGGCCGACCAGCTCGCCGCCCTGGGCCGCGATTGCCTGCCGCGGGGCATCGGCGTCGTGGCGATCAGTTCCAACGACGTCTCGTCGCACCCGGCCGATTCACCGGAGCAGATGGTGCACGAGGCGGAGGACCGCGGCTACGTGTTCCCCTATCTCTACGACGAAACACAGGAAGTGGCCCACGCCTACCATGCCGCCTGCACGCCCGACTTCTTCCTCTTCGACGGCGATCGCAAGCTCGCCTACCGCGGCCAGCTCGACGCAAGCCGCCCCGGCAACGAGATTCCAGTGACCGGCGCCGACCTCCGCGCCGCGATCGACGCGCTCCTATCCGGGCACCCAGTGCCGGCCGAGCAGCGGCCCAGCCTCGGCTGCAACATCAAGTGGAAGCCCGGCAACGAACCCGCGTATTTCGCGAGCTGACGCGTCGCGAATCGCCCGCGCCGGCTCGGGCCTGCCCCGTACCGTTTCGCCGGACGTTCGCTGCGCCCATCCTGGGCTTCACTCACTCGGATGTGCCTGCGCTGCGCCATCCATGGCTGCGCTGGTCACATACGCCGTCTCAACGGTAGGGGCAGCCCCTCGCCTCCCCAACTCGTAGGCGGCTGGAACTTTCGGCGGAGACGGTCGGTGGGCACGCGCAGACGCAGGGAGTCGTTGAGGACTATCGGCGCCTGAGCAAAACCCACGAGTCCTGTACTCTCAACACGACCGGAGTCGAGCATGCCTACCGCCGGCTCCGAATGTGGGCCGTTGTCAGGTGCACGAGAGTAGAGCAGGCGACCCCGAGACGACGCTCCGCCTTCACGGGCTCGATGCTCCCGAAGCGGCTCCGCAGTGCCGTCTACCGGCGTGGGCCGTCGGTGGGGCGGTTGTGCGGCGCGGGCTGGCCGTTGGCGGGGCTGCGGCTGGCGAGGCGGCCGATGCCCTGCGTGTCGCCCGGTTCGAGCCGTGAGGCTCGGAGGTTTTCTCGTTGGATGGCCTCGTACACCTCCTGGCGATGCACGGGAATTTCGGAAGGTGCGTTGATGCCCAGTCGGACCTTGTCCCCCCGGATGTCCACGATCGTGACGACGATGTTGTCGCCGATCATGATGCTTTCGTCGCGTTGCCTGGAGAGTACGAGCATCGGAGGGTCCTTCCTGAATCCTTTCGTGGCGCGGGCGGCATTCGCCAGCGAGCACTTTTATTATGCACTCTTTTTGAGTGTGGGCTGGTGGATGGTGAGTTCGTGTTGCATGGACAGCTCGCCGCTCGCAACGACTTGACGGCCGGTGCGGGCTTCGAGGTTGATGACGATTGGCGCCTTCAAATTGAGCGTGAGGGATGTGCCGTTCTGGCTGACGACGAGCACGACCTGCGCCTGCCGGATGTCGGCGATGGCCAGCGGAGCGAGTTCGCTGCGGGGGATGCGCACCTGGTAGTCGGGGACGAAGCGGCGCGGGCTGACGACGGCCAGGGCCACGTCGCCCCGGGTCGTGCTCTGCAGCCAGCCGAGGGCGTCGTTGGTCGCGTCGGCGAGCAGGGCCCACTCGCGACAGTCCTCGAGCCCCGGCAGGCCGCTCGGGAAGGTGAGGACGTCGGCGGCATCGACGTCGATCCGCCCGAATCTGGTGGTGTTGATACGCATGACCGCGGCACTCCTTTGCCTGAGCGAAAGCCGGCTGACCGGCTCTCCGACCGAACTCCCGTTCGTACCAGTAGCATCGGCCACGGTGGGGGTCCGGGTAGAGAAAAAAGGACTGGCGAAAGAAAGAGGATGCGGAAGCCCTTGCCGGCCGCGGGGTTGCGGCGGATTGCGGCGACTCTGCCGCCGGCGTTCATCGGCCCTTGAATCCGCACGACCGGAATCACTGCCACATCGGCTGGGCCCGCCATGCGGCGAGTGGGGCGAGCAGGAGCAGCGGCAGCCACGCACCGAGCGATGGGCTGAGCAGATAGCTCGTCGCCAGGGCGTGGCAGCCGAGTGTCACGAGGAAAAATACGACCGTCATCCCCACGCACGATCCAACCGCCACGAAGATTCCGCGCCGATTCGGTCCCACGACGAGCGGGATACCGAGCAAGGCGAGCGACATGTCGAGCAGCGGGGCGACGAAGCGTGCGTGCACGCGGAGCGGTACGTCGGCACCGACTCCGAGGCTCGGGTTGGCGATCGCCCGAACGAGGTCCGGGGTCGCGGAGTACTGGCTCCAGTTCGTGGAGCCGATGAGTTGTTCGAACGTCACGTCGCTGACGACGAAACACTGCCCAGGCTCGAGCCAGGCTGCCGTGGCGCGCGTGTGGATGATCGGCGCGGTATCGCCTGCGACCGGCCGGAGCCGGTCGATGTCGGCTGGTTCCGTCACGCCCGCGAGCAGATAGCCGGCCGGCCGCCCGTCCGTCGCCGGCTGCCAGGTCGCGATGGCGGAGTCGATCTGCGGTCCATATTCCGCCAACGTCGGCGGCAGCAGCAGGCTCGGCCCTTCGATCGTGCCGGCTGCCATGCGGGCGGTGCGGCCGCGAAACAGGATCTCCGTCCTGTGGTCATAGCGAGCTTCGAACGCATGGGCGGCATCGCCGCGGAGATCCTGGGCGTTGCGGGAAAACGAGTGGCGAATGGCCGGCAGCACGAATTCACGATTCGCCATCGCCAGCATGCTGACCACGGCCGCGAAGATCAGGGCCGGCCGGGCGATCCGCCAGCGGGTGATGCCGGCCGCGAGCAGGGCGGTGAGCTCGTTGTGCCGCTCGAGCCACGACAGGGCGAACATCGCGCTTGCCAGGGCGATCACCGGGCTCGTGGCATCGAAGAAGGAGATCAGACGACAGCCGTAATACCCGCCCAACACCCGCCACAGGCCCCCGGCCTGGGCGCCATGGGCGATGAATTCCTCGATGTTCGTGAAGGCATCGACAACGAACGTCAGCCCTGCGAGACTGACGAACACGATCATGAAAGCGTGCAGCTGAGCCCGGGTGATGTAGCGGTCGATGAGCATCGGTCGGACAGGCGAGGACGGTCGAATGTGATCCGTGCCGGCGGGCCGCGGAGGATAGGAAGCGGCCGAAGCCTCGTCAATCTGAACGGGACGATCGGACCCCGCATGATTTCGTGGGCACAACGCTGGCGACGGCAGGCCATGGCTTGGGCCGACAACGGCCTGGAATTGCTGTTTCCGCCACGGTGCCGCTGGTGCCGGGCCGAACAGGATCTGGCGCCGGGCGGACTGTGCGCGGCATGTGCACGAGATTTCGCCGACGCGGGCGGGAGGTGCCCGCGGTGTGGCGTGGCAGGCCAAGCCTCGACAGACGCCGGCTGTCCGGCATGTCGACGCGGCCACCCGGCTTGGGACGGCATCGTCGTCCTCGGGGCCTACGCCGACGAATTGCGGGAGGCGATCCTCCGCGTGAAGCGGCCCGGGCATGAAGACCTCGCCCGGTCGCTGGCGATGCTGCTCGTCGACAGGCATCGGGCCGCGCTCCACTCGATGCACGTCGATGCCGTGGTGCCGGTGCCGATGCATTGGTGGCGGCGCACCTGCAGAGGCACCAGCGCGGCAGAAGAGATCGCGCGTGCCGTGGCCTGTGCGCTCGGGAGCCGGGCGGTTTCGGCCCTGGTTCGTTTCAGGGCGACTCGGATGCAGAACGAACTGCCCGCCGAAGAGCGTGGCGACAACGTGCACGGAGCCTTTCGCCTTCGGACCGCCGTGGCCGGCCGGCGGATCCTTGTGGTCGACGACGTCGTCACGACCGGCTCGACGCTCGCCGCGTGCTGTCGCACGTTGCGGGCGGCCGGAGCCGCGGGTGTCGCCGTGGCAGCGCTCGCCAAGGCCGATCGTTGGGGGCATGATTCAGAACGAGGAACACATCCATGACAGCGACAGCACAGGCCTCGATTCGCATCGGTACCCGGGCCAGCCTCCTCGCCCGCACGCAGACCGGCTGGGTTGCAGAGAGGATCACGCGCTTCGGGCATGCCGTGACCATCGAGACGGTCACCACCACCGGTGATGAACGCGGGGAAGTGCCGGTGCCGCGGATCGGCGGTGATGGCGTGTTCGTCCGGGAACTCGAAGCAGCCCTGCTGTCGGGACGGATCGACGCGGCGGTGCACAGCCTCAAGGATCTGCCCACAGCTCCCACGGAAGGGCTTGCCCTGGCGTGTGTACCGGCGCGGGCCCTGCCATTCGACGTGTTCGTGAGCCGGCGGCATGCGAGCCTGGCCGCACTGCCGCCGGGAGCCATCGTCGGCACCTCGAGCATCCGGCGGGCCCTCCAAGTGCAGGCGTTGCGCGGCGACGTCGAGGTGCGCGGCATCCGTGGCAATGTCGACTCCCGGCTGCGAAAACTCGATGCCGACGAATACGACGGCCTGGTGCTCGCCGGGGCCGGCCTCCAGCGGCTGGGGCTCGAGGGCCGAATCACGGAAGTGCTCCGGCCCGAGGCCTTCTGGCCCGCCGTCGCGCAGGGCGCGCTCGTGGTGCAAACCCGCGTCGATGACACCGTCACCCGGCAGGCGATCGCCCCGCTCGACGACCCCGAGACCCACGCCGCGGTGGTGGCCGAGCGAAGTTTTCTCGCGGCCCTCGCCGGCGGCTGCCTGGCGCCGATCGGAGCCTGGGCCCGCTGGACTGAGAGCGGCAGTCTCACTCTGGACGGCTGTGTGCTGGAGGCCACTGGCGGCAGCGTGCGCAGGATCGTGGCCGGAGCATCGGCCCACTCGGGCGAGACGCCTGAAATGCTCGGCCGCGCCGTCGCCGAGCAGTTGCGAGCCGCCGGAGCCGACGCCATGCTCGCCGCAGCCCGTGCCGTGCATCGCGACACGCCCCGCGACGCGGAGCATGGATGATTCCGCGGGAGTGTCCAGTGGCCCCCGGGTCTGCGGGAGCAAACCCTGGCATGGGGGCACGACCCCGCCTGTTCGGGTCGCCCGACCGGGTGGTTGGGGGAAACGGTGACAAATCCTACAGTCTGCGGCAGTTTCGACCGGCTGTCCGATGACGGTGGGCAGCAGCGTCGTTTCCCAATAAGAAAAATATTTGATACGGTTACGGTGTCCTGAGGGCAGGTTTGCCGCCTCGACAGGCAGACTCGGGCAACTTTCGTTAGGGTTTGATGAGTCGGGTGCGGCGAAGGACGAATTGGAATGAACGGAGCACTTGTACGCGACCGGAGGTCGCAGAAAGCATGAAAGTCATGGCAGTCAAGGTGGTGATCGCGGACGACCACGAGGTCGTACGCCGGGGGCTCGTGAGCCTGCTCGCAGGGTCGGAAGTGAAAATCGTGGGCGAAGCTTCCACCGGTGACGAGGCCGTGAAGCTCACGAAGAAGCTGAAGCCCGACGTCGTGCTTCTCGACATCCGCATGTCGGGCAAGGACGGCCTCGCCGCCCTCGAGAAGATTCGGGCCGAAATGCCGAGCGTGCGGTGCGTGATGCTTTCGACGTTCGACAATCCGACGTATGTCGCCCGGGCCGTGGCCGCCGGAGCCCACGACTACATGCTCAAGGGATCGAGCCGTGCCGAACTGATCACTTCGATCACCGGCGCCGCCTCGGGCCAACTCCCCATGCGGGCTGGAGAATTGCGCCGCGTGGCCACCACCATGGCCAATCGCGTGGCCACCCCCGACCCCGACATCCCGCTCACTCAGCGTGAAACGCAGGTGCTGCGGCACATGGCCCTCGGCCTCTCCAACAAGGAGATCGCCCAGTCGCTGACGATCAGCGTCGAGACGGTCAAGGAGCACGTGCAGAACATTCTGCGGAAGATCGCCGTCTCCGACCGCACGCAGGCGGCCGTCTGGGCCGTGCGGCGGGGCCTGGTGTAGGTGGCCCGCGTCGCTCTCTGATCGTGAGGGCGACGCTGTTCGCAGGGATGCCGGCTCGGGGTTACCCCGTACCGTCTCGCCGGACGTTCGCCTTCGCCCTCCAGGCTACGGCTCACTCGGATTTGCCTGCGCTCCGGCATCCTGCCTGCGCTGGTCAAATACGCCGTCTCAACGGCAGGGGTAACCCCTCGCCTACGTCTAACGAAGAGACGAGGTCAGGCCCGGAGGGCCGGGTAAGCACCAGCCGACGGAGGTCGGCCAAAGGAAAATGGCACGAGGCAATGTTTCCTGTGAACGCGGGAGGCTTCGGGCTCCCCGTGTCCCGCTCGCCGGCGTATTTGACCAGCGGAGCCATGGATGGCGCAGCGCAGGCAAATCCGAGTGAGCCGGAGCCTGGAGGGCGGAGGCGAACGTCCGGCGACGGGATATGGGGAGCCCGAAGCCGGCGCCCACCATTGAGCGTCGCGATGACGATCAAAGAGCGTCACTTCGCGCGCGGGTGGGCCTTGTCGAAGGCTTCCCGGAGGCGGGTCGTCGTGACGTGCGTGTAGATCTGCGTGGTTACAAGGCTCTTGTGGCCGAGCAGTTCCTGTACGCTGCGGATGTCGGCGCCGGCGTCGAGGAGGTGCGTGGCGAAGCTGTGCCGCAGCGTGTGGGGGCTTGCGCGTTTGCCGAGGCCGGCGGTGGCAAGGTGTTTTTCGAGCAGGCGGGCGATGCCGCGCACGGAGAGACGGCCGCCGAACTTGTTGGTGAACAGGGGCTGGCTGCGGGCGGCTGAAGCTCGCGTCGGCTTCGGTCTGGCGGCGAGCCACTGGCGCAGCGCGGTGCGGGCGTGGGTGCCCACGATGCCGAGCCGTTCGCGGCGACCCTTGCCGCGGACACGGACGGTGCCGTTGGCTAGGTCGAGGTCGCCGTCGTCGAGGCCCACGAGTTCACGCACGCGGACGCCGGCTGAATACATCAGTTCGAGAATCGCCCGGTCGCGCAGGCCGCCGGCCGCCATGGGCTTGGGGGCCGCAAGAAGTGCCGAAATCTCCTCGCCCGTGAGGAACTTCGGCAGCTTACGCGGCCGGCGCGGGCTGCGGAGCGGCTTGGCAGGATTGGCTCGCACCCAGCCTTCGCGCTGCCCAAAGGCATAGAAGCTGCGCATGCTCGCGAGCTTGCGGGCCACGGTGGAGGCTGCGTAGCCGGCGGCGCCGAGCCCGTTTTGGAAGCGGCGGAGCAGGGCACTCGAAGCATCGGCCGGTCCGTGGCAGCTCGCCGACTGGAGGAACTCCTCGAGCTGGAGCAGGTCTTCGCGGTAGCTCTTGAGCGTGAGCGGTGATGCGCCGCGCTCGGCGGCCATGAACCGCAGGAAGCGGTCGATGGCGGCGGCGAAGGTTCCCGGTGCCGGTGGTCGGCTGGCCATATTGCGGGCCTTTGCCGGCTCACGCCGCGCGGTCGGCCGGCGGCACGCTGCGCAGCCGGTTGACGCGGGGGGCGTTGAGCCGCACCTTTTGCCCCAAGACGGCCGCGTCGTACCACGAGAAACTGAGATCGGGGTTGGCCGCATACCGGCCCAGCGTCTTCAAGGCCTCGGCCCGGCTATCGTCGTCATAGAGGAAGACGTAGCGTTCGCCACCTTTCACCAGGGCGATCACGTTGATGTCGCGGGCAGGCATCGGAAGGCTCTCGAGGATGAGGATGGCCGATGGCGGGAGCAGTCCCCGACCGCGAGCCACCAGGGGTATCGGCAGCCGAGAGCCGGTGGCAGCAGCCTTCCCGGAGGTGCCCCCCGAGTCTCCGCGATCGGGCCAGCCATCCCTGAACGATCGCGGCACGCCCCCGATATCCGGGCGGGTCGGGCGGTTCAGACGAGGTCGGTGAAGCCCCGCAAGCCGATCGGCTCGCGGGCCGTGAACGCCTCGCCGTGCGTCGAGCCGATCATCGCGCCCCACCAGCTTGCCGAGGCTGCCACGCGATCGAGCACGGTGGGTCGGGGCGCGGTCTGGGGAAACTGGCTGGCGTAGCAGGCGAGGCTGCGGGCCTTGAGATCCCAGGTCGTGGCGATGTCGATGATGAACGCCGGCCGGGTCACCACCTTCAAGTGCACGCAGGCGTAGTGATAGATCCGCTCCGGGTGCCACGGCTCGCCGGGCAGGTCGCACTTCGTGAGCTTCGCCCAGAAGCGGGCCGCCTCGACGAGCCGCGTGGCGGCGGTGTGGTCGGGATGGGCGTCGACCCAGTGGGGTGCGAACAGCCAGCGCGGCCGCGTGCGGCGGATCACGGCGGCGAGCTGCCCGCGGGCGGTGAGCGTGGCCCGCAGCGTCCGATTCGGGAGGCCGAGATTCTCGCGCCATGGAATGCCGAGCACGGCCGTGGCCGCAGCCGTCTCGCGGGCGCGGGTTTCCACGGAGCCGCGCGGCGTCGGTTCGCCGTCGGTGAGATCGAGCACGCCGACCTTCAGGCCCTGCTGCAGCATGCGGGCGATCGTGCCACCCATGCCGAGTTCCGCGTCGTCTGGGTGGGGGGCGATGACGAGGGCGTCGAGCATGGCAGGTTTGCGTCTCCAGGGATGTCTCAGCATACTCTGCCACCATGACGGCCTCGGCAGCCCCAGCATCGCAGACCCCCGAGGAACTCTTCGCCGCAGTCTGCGACCACGCGCGGCGGGTCGCAGTGCTGGCATCGGTCGAGGCATTGCTCGGCTGGGACGAGCAGACCTCTCTGCCGCCCGAGGCCGGGAGCTATCGGGGCGAGCAGGCGGCGGCCGTCGCCGGGATCGTGCACCGCCTGCGCACCGATCCGGCCCATGGTGACCGCATCGCCCAGCTCGCCGCCGGGCCGCTCGCGCACTCCGGCCCCGCCGTGGTCGCGGGCACGATCCGCCTGCTCGAACGCGACTTCACGAAGCAGGCCCGGCTGCCGGCGCGGCTCGTGGAGGAGCTCGCCAAAACATCCATCGAAGCTCAGCAGGCCTGGCGGGCGGCCCGCGAGGCATCATCGTGGGCGGCGTTCGCACCGTGGCTCGAACGCATGTTCGCCCTCAAGCGGGAGCAGGCGGCGTGCCAGTTGCCAGATCACGATCCATACGACGCCCTCATGGACGACTACGAGCCCGGCGCGTCGTGGTCGGCGATCGCCGCGCGGTTCGACCGGCTGCGCAGCCAGATCGTGCCGCTCGTGCGGGCCTGCGTCGACGCCCCGCAGCGTCCCGATGGCGGCCTGCTGCGGCGTGCGTGTCCGGTGGCCGATCAGCGGCTGTTCGTGCGGAGGGTGGCCGAGCGCATCGGCTTTGATTTCCAACGCGGCCGCCTCGACACCGCGGCGCATCCCTTCTGCTCGACGATGGGCCCCGACGATTGCCGGATCACCACGCGGTGGGACGAGCGCTTTTTCCCGACGGCGCTCTATGGCGTGCTCCACGAAGCGGGGCATGGGCTGTACGAGCAGGGCCTGCCGCGAGACTGGCACGGGCTGCCTCCCGGCGAGGCGGCGTCGCTCGGCATCCACGAATCGCAGTCGCGTCTGTGGGAGAATCTCGTGGGCCGATCGCCCGCCTTCTGGGAGTGGTGCTTCCCCCTCGCCCGCGATGCGTTTCCAGGAGCGCTCGCCGGCACGACCGCCGACGAGGTGCAACGGGCCCTGATGACCGTGACGCCGTCTTTCATTCGCGTCGAGGCCGACGAGGTCACCTACAACCTGCACGTGATGCTGCGATTCGACCTGGAACGCGCGGTGATGCAGGGCACGCTGGCAGTCGCCGATCTCCGCGACGCATGGAATGAGCGCTTCGAAATCGACTTCGGCATCCGGCCGCCGACCGACGCCGAGGGCGTGCTGCAAGACATCCATTGGGCCGCCGGGCTCGTCGGGTATTTTCCGACCTACACGCTCGGCAATCTGTTTGCAGCCCACATGATGCACGCCGCAGAGACGCACCTGCCGGGTCTCGATCGGGAGATCGCCGCCGGCAACTTCCGGGGGTTGCTCGACTGGCTGCGGCAGCACGTGCACGCCCACGGCCGGCTGCTCGATTCCGAGCGGCTCGTGGAGCAGGCGACGGGCAGCCCGGTGTCTGAGCAGTGGCTCGTCGCCAGCCTGCAGCAACGCTACGGCGCTGCCCACGGCCTGTAGGACAGGCTTCAGCCTGTCAGGCCCTCGCCTGGCCCAACTCGGAGGCGTGAGGAACTTTCGGCGGCTCCGAACCGGCGGCCCGCTCGTCTGAGCTGGTCCTGGTGAGGGCGGTTTTTTGTCCCGGCGCGGGCGGTGGTAAACTTTTTGGGTGGCTTGTGAATCCGGGCAGTACTTCGGGCGAGGGTTTCATGGTGGACGACAAAGACGGTTCGGCTCCCGATCCGTGGGCTGGCATCGGTGACGAAGACAACGGCCAGGCGGCCGAAGGCTTTTCGTTTTCGTTCGATGCCTCGAGCGAGGTCGACGACAATCCGTTTGCGCCGCCTGCCGAGGAGCCGACCGTGGCCTCGATCACGCCCGACCTCGAGGCGGACGATGCCCCGATCTTCCCGATCGATGCCTCCGGCGAAGCGGCCGCGTCAGAGCCCGAGGCCGCCGTCGATCCGTTCGCAGCGCTCTCGGTCGATGCCGGCGACGCAGCCGACGTCACCGACGAGATCTCGAGCTGGCTCAGCGAGCCGGCAGATGAGCCCGGCAGCGAGCCACCACTCGCCGTGTTTCCCTCCCCGGAGACGGATCCCTTCGAGGAGTCGGCGATTCCCACCGAGGCGAGTGCCGACATTCCCGTGGCGTTCGACATGGAGGAAATGGGGGACGCGGACGACCTGCACGCGTTCGCGGAGCCGAATGGCACCGCGGCGGCAGGCTCCTCGCACGTCGAGGTCGGCACCGGGTTCTCCGGCATCGTGTCACCGAGCGAGATCGATCCCCCGAGCGACGGCATGGCGGCGGATGAGTGGCCCGACGCCGATGCCACCGAGGCGACGCTCGACGATTTTGCGACGGACGACCAGCCTTCGTTCGACGCGTCCGGGTTCGACGGTGTCAGTGAGGCTGGCGATGCGGTAGTCCCGGGCGACCTGCACACGGACGATGCCGACCTCGATGTGGCCGCCGTCGGGGCCGCCGCAGCCACCGCCGCGGTTGCGACTGCGGTTCGGGGGCGTCCCGCAGCCCGGAAAAAGGGGGGCGGCATCGGCCAAGTCATCGGCATCGTGCTCGGCGGCTTGATGGCGATTCCGATCACCTACGCGATCCTGATCTGGGGCCTCCAGAAAGATCCGTTCAAGCTGGCGGAAATGGTGCCGGAGGAGGTGGCGTTTCTCCTCCCGCAGAAGTTTCAGCCCGGGTTCAAGAAAACCGGAGCGCCGCGGCTCGAGGCCGCGTCCGCACTCGACAATTTGCCCACCGCAGTCGAGCCGGCGGAATCCGTCGAACCAATGCCGGAAGAGCCGGCGCCGCCACTCGCGACCGAGACGGTCGTCGAAGACGATTCGGTGAAGCCCGCTCCCACGGTGCCGCCGAGCGACCCCGCGAGCGCGACGGAGCAGCTTCTTTCCGCACCCATGCCGAATGCACCAGATCGGACGGCGGCTTTGCCGCCGGCATTCGACGACCTCGTGGCGGATGCCGCGAAGCCGCCCGTGCCAGCGGCGCCGCCCGAGCCCGACCCTCTCGATCTTTCGGCGCTCGAGGCGGCGGTCAGCGAGGCCGCGACCTCGTACGACGCGCTGACGGCCGCCGACCCGGAAGCGCCCGAGCGGAAGAAGCTGCTCGTCGGGTGGTACAAGCGGCTGGCCGCGGTCGCCGAGCAAGTGGTGCTCCTTGAAAAGATCGCCGCCGACTCCGGCCGCGGGATCGAGGAGGCCTCTGCGGCCCTCGACGCCGTTTGTAGCCCGATCGCGGCAGATGCCGGCGCCCAGAGCGAACTCTCGAAACTCAGCGCCCTGTGGCTGACGTCGAAGAAACGCACGGCCGACGGAGCGATGCTCCTGGCCACATTCGACACCGCACGGCAGGTCGGGCCCTATTGGTCGACGCGGGTGACGATCGATGGTGACGAGCCGCGGATCGTGGCGGTTATTTCTCGGGTGGAGCCTCAGGTCGACCCAGGTGCGCGCGTGCTCGTGATGGGCGTGCTCTTCGATGGAGACGTCGTGTGGGCGAGTGACGTGCGGCCGGTGGAGCAGCCCGAGAAAAAGGCCGCGCCGGTCGAGGATCTTTTTTGACTTCGGGTGACGTGCCGGCTGCGGCGCTGGAGATCGCCGAGGCCGTGGCCGCGGGGAGGCTCGAGGCCGGTGACGCGCTCGCCGACCACGTGAGGCGGCATCAGGCTACACACGGCCGGCTCAATGCCCTCGTGCAGTCGCGGCACGCGGCGGCCGCTGCGGAAGTGGCGGGCGTGGCGGGGCTGCCGCTCGGCGGTGTGCCAGTGAGCGTCAAAGAGTGTTTTCCCGTGCGCGGCCTGCGGACGACGCTCGGGATTCCCGGACGCGACGCCCCCGACGAGCACGACGCCGAGATCGTCGTCCGGCTTCGGGCAGCCGGGGCGGTGGTCGTGGGCAAGGCGAATGTGCCGCAGGTGATGTGGCTGCATGAGACCGACAATCCCGTCTGGGGACGAACCGCGCACCCCACGGCGGCCGGCCGGGGTCCTGGGGGCTCGAGCGGCGGCGACGCGGCGCTCGTGGCCGCGGGCGTGGTGCCGCTGGCCGTGGGCACCGATCTGGCCGGGTCGATCCGACAGCCCGCCCATGCCTGCGGAATCGCGGGGCTGCTCCCCCGGAGCACGGTGCTCGGCGAGGCGGGTGCTTTCGACACGCTTCCCCACCTGACCGCCGTCCGGCCGCGGTGTGGCTTCCTGGCCCGGACCGTCGCCGACCTCGCGCTCGCCTCCGAGGCGATCGTCGCCCCCGGCGCGGGTGTTGAACATGTCGCATGGCCGCCGCGCATCGGGTGGTGGGACGACGCCGGCGTGGTTGCCGCGTCGCCGGCAATCCGCCGCGGCGTGCGCGAGGCAGTCGCGCATCTGCGGACTGGTGGCTGCACCACGCAGGCCATCGACGGAGCACTGGCACGCGAGGCGGCCATGCTGCTGTTGGCGATCCTTTCCGCCGACGGCGGCGCCGACATCCGGCGGCTCTTCGGCCACGTGCGGCCGATGCCGGCCGTCGCACGCTTGTTGCGCCTTGCTGGCATGCCGCGCCGGCTGCGGCCCGGCATTGCGGCGGCATGCCGGCTTCTGGGTCGTTCGATCGAGGCTGAGGCGTTGCAGGCCACCGGCCCACGCACGCCGGCGGATCGTGAGCAGCTGTTCGCCCGCCGTGCCGATCTTGCCGGCCGCGTGGCCTTGCTTGCCGAGCGGTACGACGCCCTCGTGTGCCCCGTGTCGGCCGTGCCGGCGCTCGTGCATGGGACCGCCGCCACGCTGCTCCCGGCGGCGGCGCCGTGCATGCTCGCCAACCTCCTCGATCTCGCCGCCGGGGCGGTGCCGGTGACCAGTGTCCGAGCCGACGAGGAAGCGGGCCGCACGCCGACGTGGGATCCTGTGGAGCGTGCTGCGGCGCTCACCGACCGCGGCAGCCGTGGCCTGCCGGTCGGGGTGCAGGTGATTGCGCTCGCAGGAGGTGAGGCGACGGTGCTCGCCGTCATGAGGGTGATCGAGGCCGCCGCCGGCTTTCAGGCCGGGATGCGAGCGATGAGTGATCGGGCCATCTGATCGACAGAGAGCACTTCGCACGCGGCCCCCGCGTCGATGCCCGCCTTGGGCATGCTCCAGACGACGCTCGAGGCTTCGTCCTGGGCCAGTGTGTGCCAGCCGCGTGAGCGGAGCTTGAGCAGCCCCCTGGCTCCGTCCCGCCCCATGCCTGTGAGAAGAATCGCGATGCCCGTCTGCGGCCAGTGGTCGGCCACACTCTCGAAGAACACGTCGACGCTCGGTCGGAAGAACACCTCGCGGGGCTCCTCCCGATATTCGAGTGTGCGGGATTTCGACAACACGAGATGGTCGTTCGTGCCGGCCAGAAGCACGTCGCCGGCGGCTGGGTGCTGCCCGTGCTCGGCCACCCGCACGGCTCGGCCGGTGCGGTCGCTGAGCCACTTGGCGAGCCCCTGCGAAAACGCCACGTCCACGTGTTGCACCACGAGCACCGCTGCATTCCAGTCGTGCGGTAGCGGCAGCAGCAGATCGGAGATGGCCTTGGGGCCGCCGGTCGAAGCGCCCACCACCACGAGTTTCGGCGGGCCCCCCGTCGCTGCCGGCCGGGTGGGCCGTCGCGTATCGGACGAACCGACGATCTTGGCGATCATGCCGATCTTCTCGACCAGCGCACCAGCACCGCTCACCTCACCCGCCGGGCCGAGCATCGGCGTGTCGACGGCGTCGAGGGCACCGAATCCCATCGCCTCGTAGACCAACGAGATGTTGCCGCTTACGGTGGCCGTGACGACGAGAATCGCACACGGGGCCGAGGCCATGATCTGCCGAGTGGCCTGCACACCGTCGAGGTGCGGCATGATCAGGTCCATCAGAATCAGTTCCGGACGGTCGCGCTTCGCCATCGCGACCGCCTCGACGCCGTCGGCGGCCATCCACGCGATTTCGTGATCGGGCAGGCTGTCGACGACGCGGCGCAGTGCTTCGCAGGCCGCCCGCACGTCGTTGACGATCCCGATTCTCATGCCGCCAATCTCACGCCAGAGGCTCTCCCACGAGGTCGATGATCGTATGCACGAACGTCTCGTCGTGGAAGCTGCTCTTCGTCAGGTAGCGGTTGGCGCCGGCGTCGAGCCCCCGGAGGCGGTCCTCCTCGCGATCCTTGTAGGAGACGATCACGACGGGGATGTCCTTGCGGGAGGGGTCATTCTTGATCAGCGACACCAGGCCGATGCCGTCCATTCGGGGCATGTCGACGTCGGTCACCACCAGATCGTAGTGGGTACCCCGGATGGCATTCCAGCCGTCCATGCCATCGACGGCCACATCCACGGCGAAGCCGCGGGCCTGGAGCAGCTGCCGCTCGAGTTCACGAACGGTGATCGAGTCGTCGACCACGAGGATCCGTTTTCGCTGGCGCGACTGCTCGGCCATCCGTTCGAACTCCACCCGTGACAGCCGCCGTCCCATGAGCACATTGTCGATCGAGCGGACGAGGTCTTCGACGTCGACGATCAGCACGGGGTTGCCATTTTCCAGAAGCGACGCGCTGTTGATGTCGGGCACCTTGCCGAGGCGGCGGTCGAGGGGCCGCACCTCCAGGTCGCGCTCCCCCAGAAAGGCGTCGACGATCATGCCGAACTGCTGACCGCGGTCGCTGATCACGACCACGGGCATCGGGTCGGCGGGCTGGCCACGGTCTGGCATCTCGAGAATCTGGGCGGCCTTCACGAGGCCGATCGAGACGCCGTCGCGGTCGAAGTATTGCCTGCCTTCGACGGTGCGCACGTCGGCATGGCTGGAGTGGAGGATCGTGTCGATCCGGGTCAGTGGGAAGGCGTAGGGCTCGCCGCCGATGTCGACGAGCAGCGCGCGGATCACCGACATCGTGATCGGGAGCTGGAGCGTGAACACCGTCTGGCGGCCGAGCTGGGTGGCCACCCGCACGGTGCCGCCCACGCCCTTGACCATGCTCTGCACCACGTCGAGTCCCACGCCCCGGCCCGAGATCTCGGTCACTTGATCTTTCGTGGAGAAGCCGGGCAGGAAGAGAAATTCGAGCAGTTCGAGCTCCGTCAGCTGGTCGGCGACCTGCCGGGCCACGAGCCCCCGGGCGACCGCCTTGGCGCGGAGCGTCTCGACATCGATGCCGCGGCCGTCGTCGGTGAGCGTGATGTTGAGCATGCCCGCACGGTGACGTGCCTCCAGCCGGATCGTGCCGATCGGTGGCTTGCCCACGGCCTCGCGGTCGGGCGGCGTCTCGAGCCCGTGGTCGAGGGCGTTGCGGATCAGGTGGGAGAGCGGCGCCTCGAGCTTGTCGAGGATGTCGCGATCGACGCCGGTCTGCTCGCCACGCACCTCAAACCGCACCTGCTTGTCCAGTGTGCGGGCGACGTCACGAACGAGCCGGGGAAAGCCACGGATGCCGTCGGCGAGCGGCCGCATGCGGCTCACGATCACCTCGTGATGGAGACGGTTCGAGAGGTCTTCGTTGCGCCGCGCGAAGCTCTCGAAATCGTCCACCTGCTTCATGAGGCTCGCCAGGCAGGCGTCGGCCCGTTCCCGGACACGGGCCAGCATGCCCAGGAGCGGGGCCGGCACGTGAGAATCGTCGGTCTTGAACCGCTCCTCGACCCCGGCGATCGTATCGCAGAGATCGACCTGCGCGGCGCGGAGAGTGAGCAACGAATCGACGAAGGGCCGCAGTTGCCGTGTCTCCACGAGCGATTCCCCCGCCAGGCCGACGAGCCGCGTGAGGCTGTCGGCCGAGACGCGAACGACGCGATCCGTCGGCTCGAGCGACTTGGCGGGCGTCGCCGCGGCGGGCGTCGCCGATTCATCCGGAGGGGGTGGCGCGGGCAGGGCAGCAGGGCTCCGTGCGGCTGCGGGAGCGAGTGGCTGGGGCGGCTCGACAGGCTGGCGCACGGGTTCCGGAGTGACCGTCGTGACCGGACTGATCGGAATCGGCTGGGCGGCCGTGGCGAGCAGGGCGGCGAGTTCGCCGACGAGCGCGTCGGCCGTCGCGGCCCAGCGGCTCTCCGGAGCGAGTGCGTCGTCGGCCTGCGCAATCGAGGAGAGAAAATCAATGCTTGCGAGGAGGATGTCGACATGCTCGGGACGCACGTGAAAGCGTCCTTTGCCGGCAGCTACGAAGCAGTCTTCCATCGCATGCGCGACACGCACGGCCGGATCGAGACCGACGATCCGAGCGGCGCCTTTGAGTGAATGAGCCGCCCGCATCATCGCCTCGATCGTTTCGGGCGACCGCTCGAGTTCCTCCACCGCCAGCACGCCCGCGGAGAGGACGGCCGTCTGGCCTTCGGCTTCCAGCCGAAACAGTTCGAGCATCGAAAATCCGCTCAGGTCGTCTGCCATGCCATCCTCCTTTCCATCAGTGGGCGATCAATTCGGCCAGCCCGTCGAGCAGCCGGGCATCATCGATCAGCCCGACCGTGCGATCCTGCCAGTCGAACAGCGCCTGGCACATGCGGGCGTTCGACTGGCTCACCGTCGAAGGCACGGACCGCATCGTCGAGCGGACGACCTGCTGCACACCCGCGACCTCGTCGACGCCGAACACCCAGCGGCCGCCGGCCCCATCCGCGCGCTCCACCACGAGCAGCCGTGCGGCGGTCGGGGCTTCGGCATCCGGCTGCACGGTCGGGGGCAGCTCTTCGAGGCCCAGGATCGTGTGCAGCGACACGCACAACTGCAGTTGACCACGAATATTCACGAGGCCCTCGAGCGCGCCTGCCGTGCGGTGCGGCACGCGATGCAAGGGCCGCAGCGTGGTGATTTCGACGAGCGTTCCCGTGGGCAGCGCCATCCACTCTCGGCCCACCCGGAAGACGAGCACGCTCGTGGCATCGGGATCGGCGATCACCTCGGGCTCCTCGAGGATGCGGCTCCACGCCTCCAGGTATCCCTCGGGGGCCTCTCGATCGAAAAACGTGCGGGCCGCTTCGGCGAGCACGGGGCAGTTGCGGCAGTGGATGTAGATCTCGAGTTCCGGGCAGCTGCGGTCGCCCGTCACGCCGATCCGGCGCCAACACTCCTCAATGGGAGCCCTCACGATCTCCGTGCCGGGGGGCTGGGGGATGCTCATGGCGCGGCCTTTCGTGCCAGGATGCGGGCCGCCGACTGTTTGTATTTCTCGGCCATCGCCGCGTCACCGCGTTGCCCTGCGAGCAGCGCGAGTGCGAGCAGCGCCTCGTCATGGGCGGCATCGAGGTAGAGCGTCTTGTGGAAGCAGCCTTCCGCCCGATCAAGGTCGCCGGCCGACTGGTGCAGCATGCCCATCAGAAAAAAGAGCTGTGGCGCCGGGCCGGCCTGCCGGGCGTGTGCGTCGCAGAGTGCCAGGGCGTCGGACAGCCGCCGGGCGTTGGCGAGTGCCCCGGCCTCGCGGAGGACGTCATCGAGCGGCCGCAGGGCGGTCGCTTCTGTCGAGCTGCCCGGGGAGGGATCCGCATGCGGCACCGGCCGAGCCGGCGCCGTGGATGCCGGCCTGGGACGGCGCGGCGGGGTCGGGGCCGGCGCGGAAACCGCGGGTGTCGACGTGGCCCGAACGCCGCGCCGCAAGGCGAAGATCGAGCTGGCGCCGGCGGGGATCCAGTCGCCCTTCAGGATCGGTGGTTCGGCGGCACCGACGACGAGCAGGCCATCGGCCGCGATGAGCCGGTCGAGCACCGCCTCCGCCCGGGCGCGGGCCTCGGCCGTCAGATAGATCAAAAGGTTGCGGCAAAACACGATGTCATAGGGACCGCGGCCTGCGTCGAGTGCGGCGACCACGAACGAGCCATCGAGCAGGTTTCCCCAGGTGAACCGCACCTGCCGACGAATCGCGTCGTCGAGCACGGAGGCCTGTCCTTCGCGGCGAAACCAGCGGTCGCGGAACGAGCAGTCTGCATTGCGAAATGCATTCGCCGAGTAGCGGGCCAGCCGCGCCCGCTCGAGTGCTGCGTGGCTGATGTCGAGCGCATCGATCGTGAACTGGTCCGGAGCCAGGCCGGCATCGAGGAGGCCCATCGCGATCGAGAAGGGCTCTTCGCCTCCGGCACAGGGGGCACTGAGCACCCGGATCGGTCTTCGGCCGGGGAGCGCCGCCAGGGTGGCTGCGAACCGACCCACGAACGTGAACACTTGCGGATCGCGGAAAAACCAGCTTTCGCCGACCACCACTTCCTCGACGAGCCGATCGCGCTCCGCTGTATCGCTGCCGGCCCGCTCCACGGCCGCCGCGGGATCATCGACGCCGAGCGCCTCCATGCGGGCGCGCACGGCCCGCGCGATCGAGGCCGATCCGACCGTGTCGGGATCGAGGCCGATCCAGCGGGCGAGCAGGTTCTCCGCGGCGGGAACCGCCTGTGGATCGCGGGGTGTCGTGGGTGTCATGGCCCGGTGACTCCGGCCGCCGCGATGAGCCCGGTGAGCAGTTCGTGCGGAAGCAGGTGGTCGACGACCACCATCTGCACGGTGCTGCCGCCCAGTCGAAGGAGTCCCCCCAGAAACGGCGACTGGCCGCCCGACACCGTCGGGAGCGATTCGTCGGCGGACGCCGTCTGGACCGACACCACGTTGTCGGCCACGACCCCGAGCCGTACCGGGCACGCGGGCGGGGCTTCGGGCTGGTCGGCCGACGAAACCCGCGGCGGCGTGAACGTGACGACGATCACCCGGGTGCTGAGTCGCCGCCGGCCACCCGGCTCGCTCGGCGGCATCTCGAATCGACGGGCCAGATCGACGAGGGGCACCAGATGGCCACGGTAGGTGAAGACGCCGGGCACGTAAGGAGGCAGAAGTGGAATCGGCCGCACGGGCACGAGCGGCAGCACCTCGAGCACCGTCCTCGAGGGGATCGCGTAGGGCTGACCGGCGACGGTGAACGTGAGGATTTGCATGGGCCGTTCCCCGCGTCAGATCGTGAAGCGGGAGACCTCCTGCTTGAGATCGCCGACAGCCTCCCGGAGATGGGTGGTGGCCTTGTTGAAGTCGTCGAGTGAGGCGGCCGTACGCGAGGCGCCTTCCGCGAGCCGCACCATGGCTTCCCGGATCTGATCGGCCCCCTGAGACTGTGCTCGCATGCCCTCCGTCACCTGCCCGAAGCGGCCGGTGATTCCCTGCACCGCTCCGATGATGTCTCCGAGTTTGCCGGAGATGTCTCCGATCTCCCGCACGCCTCCGCGGACCTGTTCGGAAAACTTGTCCATCTCCATCACGCCCGCCGACACCGCATATTGCATCTCCTTGACCATCCGCTCGATGTCGAGCGAGGCCACGGCCGTCTGGTCGGCGAGGCGCCGAATTTCACGGGCGACGACGAGGAAGCCGAGGCCATACTCGCCCGCCTTCTCCGCCTCGATCGCCGCGTTGATCGAGAGCAGGTTCGTTTGGTCGGCCACCTTGGTGATCGTGGTGACGGCGAGGTTGATATTGGCGGCTCGTTCGCTGATCGTCGCCAGTTTCGCCCCGAACGACGACGTGCTTTCAGCGAGCTGCCGCATCGTGGCGTCCATGCCCACGAGATTGCCGCGGCCCTCGGCCGCCATCGTTCCGGTCTGGGCCGCCATGTCGTTGACCTCCGTCATCGTGCGCACGAGTTCCTGGCTCGTGACGGAGATCTCCTTCACGGCCGCCACGGCCTCGCTCGTCGATGCGCCGTAGTCGGCGATCACCTGCTGCTGCTCGCTGCTGGTGGCCTGAATCGCCGTGGCCGTCGAGATCAGGGCCACCGACGACGTCTGGATGCGGCCGATGAGGCCGCGCAGGTCGTTGGTCATCGTCTGGATCGCGGTCAACAGCGCGCCGGTCTCATCGTCGCTTGTCACACCGACGTCGGCCCGCAGGTCGCCCCCCGCGACCTGGCGGGCCACGTCCACGGCGGTGCGGATCGGGGCGGAGAGGGTGCGGGCGACGGCGAGCGCCGCGATCGTGACGCCGAGGATGGTCGCCAGCGAGAGGCCGATGATCGCCGCCCGCTGGAAGTTCACGAGGGCGAACGCTTCCTTGGCATCCTGCTTGACGTTCATGCCCCAGCGATAGCTCGGCAGGTAGCACCACGCCGCCACGACGTCCTCGCCCCGGTAGTCGCGCACCAGCCCGTAGCCGCGGGAACCGCCGGCCGCCTTTTGCGTGGCGACGCCCTTCTCGCCGCCGAGCGGGATCTGGAGTTTGAAGGCCGCGTCGGGGGCGTGGCGGAGCGGGCAGGTGACGAGCACCGACTGCCCCTGCTGTTCGCCCGTCACGATTTCACCTGTCCGGCCCAGTCCGCTCAAGTCGGAGAGCACCTGCCAGATGCGTTCCGGGCCGAGCCCCAGTGCCAGGACGCCGATCACGCGGCCTTCATCGAACACCGGGCTCGTCACGAAGGCGAGCGGGCGACGGCCACCGCCGTAGACCTGGAATCCGGAGAGTTCCGACTGGAGCAGCATGCGCGACCGGTCGAACCCTGCGGCGATTTCTGACGACGCCAGGCCGCCCGTCAGCAGCGACGAACCGACGGGCAGTTGCCGGTCGAGCGAAAAGAGCACGCGGCCCGTCGCGTCGAAGAGCAGCACCTCTGCGTAGCCGAAGGAGTTCGCCACGTAGCCGAGGTACTCGTCGAACTCTTCGCCCGCTGCCAGCATCTTTTCGACCCGCTCCGGATCGACGGGCTCCTGACCGGTGCCGGCGGCCGCCGAGAGCTCACGCACCGCCCGCACCACGGTGGGCCCGCGTGAGGTGGCCATGCCGTCTCGGACCCGCTCGATCGCGTAGGCTTCGAGCTCCCCTGCCTTCGCCGCAGCAATCTGGAGCAGATTGTTGCGAACCGAGTTTTCCAGGGCTCGCGTCGCGATTCGGGCCGTGATGGCCGTGAGAATCGCACACGGGATGAGAGCGATCACCAGAAACCAAAACAGCAGCCGCCCCGCGATCGACCGCTGCATGGCAGCCGTTCCTCCAGGGAGAGCGTTGCGGGATGTCGAGTGGTGGCTCATGTCAGGGGGTGTGCCGATCACGGAACTCCAGGACCCGATGATGTCGCCCGGCCCGCGGTGTTGATCCACGCACCTCCCCAGCGCGTGTGTAGGCCGGCGACGAATTCCTCCCATGCCTCCCGCGACCGGGAGAGCGGGAACGGCACGGGGCGAACCGCCGTCCGGCTGGTCCACACCACGTCGAACTGTCCATCGGGACGAATGCGGCCGATCGATACCGGTCGCCAGGTGTGCTGCGTGATCGAGTCGATCGAGATGATTCCTTCCGGCGCGTCGAGGCTCTGGAAGCGCAGGGCATTGCGCACCTGCCGCACGTCCGTCGTGCCGGCCTCCTCGACGGCCTGCGCCCAGAGCCGGACGCTCGCGTAGGCCGCCGCGATCACGTCCGACGTGGTCCGGTCGCTGCCGTACCGCGCCTTGAAGGCCCGCACGAAGGCCTGGTTTTCAGGCCGGTCGATGCTTTGGAAATAGTTCCAGGCGGCGTAGTGCCCGGCAAAGTCGTCGCGTGCAGCGCCGCGGAGTTCGTCTTCTGCGATCGCGAAGGTCACGACCGGCGTCTCCTCGGGCCGCACGCCGGCAGCCCGCAAACTCCGCGCCAAGGCGAGCGCGGAATCGCCCACCACCGTGGAGAGGACGACATCAGGCTTGGCGGCCACGATCGCTCGGACCGTGGCGTCGACGTCGGTGCTCCCGAACGGAATGTAGGCCTCGCCGATCCGCTCCGCTCCCAAGCCGGCCAGTTGATCCGAGATGATGGCGTTGACGCAGTGCGGCCAGATGTAGTCCGAGCCGACGAGAAAGAATCGCCGGGCGCCGAGCGTGTTGTAGCACCATTGCACCGCCGGCGTGATCTGCTGGTTCGGAGCGGCGCCTGTGTAGACGATGTTGGGAGACTGCTCGAGTCCCTCGTAGGCCATCGGGTAGACGAGGAGGTGGTCGGCCGCTTCGACGATCGGCAGCACGCTCTTGCGGCTGGCGCTCGTCCAGCAGCCGAACACGACCGACACGCCGTCCTCCCGGATCAGCCGCTCCGCCTGGCGGGCAAACGTCGGCGGATCCGATGCGCCGTCGGCGATCACCCAGCGGACCGGGCGGCCGAGAATGCCGCCGGCCGCATTGATCCCTTCGAGCGCGAGCACCTCGGCGTCGATCATCGACTTCTCGCTGATCGCCATCGGCCCGGTCTGGGAATGCAAGAGCCCCACGAGGATCGGCCGCCGATCGACGAGCACGCGGTCGAGAGCCAGCCAGCCGAGGCCGGCGAGCACGGCCGCTCCGAGGAGCCACGGCCAGCGCGAGCGGCGACGCTGCAGTGCCACCGGACGACCGGCCGCAGGAGACGCGGAGCCGTCGAGCGTGACGGCGGAAATGGTGGCCATGGATGGAGTCATAAGGGATGGCGGTTGGCGGCCGGGGAGGCGCGGTCCACCACCTCAATCTTTGCCCATCTTTCCGGCCCCGGCGAACCGAGAGGGCCGATTTTTTCCGAAATCGATTCGATCGCTTCCATCCTCACAGTCGGAACCGTTGCTGGCGGTTCCCTGATTCCGGGGATATATTTCGAGGTCGGAGCGCGGGGGCGTCCGTGCTTCGACACGGTCTGGGCGGGCGTCCAGTCCGCCTTCATGGCCCACGTCCCGTCGCCATTCGCCCCGAGTCAATGACCGCCACGATGGCTTCCCTCTCCCATTCCCGAGCCCCGGCCTTTTCGCTCGAACGAATCGCGGGCGTATCGCCATGGACGCAGCAGGTGCGTCGGGCGATCGAACTGGTTGCCGCGCATCAGTCGAGCGTCTTGATCCTGGGACCGAGCGGCACCGGCAAAGAACTGATCGCACGGGCCATCCATGCCAGCGGTAAACGGACGGCCAAGCCGTTCATTCCCGTCGATTGCGCCGTCACGACAGGTACGTTGTTCGCGAGCCACATGTTCGGTCACGTGAAGGGATCGTTCACGGGCGCCACGTCATCGACACTCGGCTGCTTCCGGGCCGCCGACGGAGGCACGATTTTTCTCGACGAGATCGGGGAGATGGAGCTCGAACTCCAGGCGAAACTCCTCCGTGTGCTTCAGCAGCGGACGGTCGTGCCGGTCGGCAGCCACGACGAGATTCCGGTCGACGTGCGCGTCGTCGCTGCGACGAATCGCGACCTCGGCCGCGAGGTGACGGCGGGGCGGTTCCGCGAGGATCTCTACTACCGGCTGAATGTCGTCACGATTCGCACCCTCCCCCTCAAGGATCGGCCGGAAGACGTGCCGGTGCTCGCCACCCGCTACCTGGCGGAGTTGGCCGGGCGGCACGGCATGCCACTCTATACGCTGTCACCGCAGGCCATCGAAGTGCTGCAGTCGTATGCCTGGCCGGGCAACGTGCGCGAGTTGGAAAACGTGCTCGAGCGGGCGGTGATGTTTTCGTCGGGCGACGAAATCGACCCCGAGGCATTGAGTGGATTCATGGGATCGGCCGGCGTGGTCGGCCCCCACCCGGACGCTCCGGCCGCGCAGGCGCCGCACGACGTGTCGCAGCTCGTCCAGGCCACCGCCCAGGGCATTCTGTCGACGACGGCGGTGCCGGGCGTCTTTCGGGTGGAGCCGGATGTCAGGCAGCCCCGGGCGGATGCCCCGCCTCCGCTGCCGGGCCGGGCTGCCGTCTCCGGGCCGGCGTCCGCCGATGAACAGGCGGGGGATACCGTCTGGCCCACGCTCGCGGACGTCGAGAGGATTCATCTCGAACGCACGCTCGCCGCCACCATGCACAACAAGTCGCTGGCGGCCAAACTCCTCGGCATCGACCGCTCAGTGCTGCGCCGCAAGCTGCAGCGGTATGGCATGGAGGGGCAGCCGGGCGAAGAACCCGCAGGCCCTGACTCAGCCGGCCCGTGACCGCACTGCCGGCTGGGCCTCGACCTCGTCGTCGGCGACCCGCAGCCGCAACGTCGTCGCCGGCGGCGCACGCCGCTCCTGTGCGAAACCGCGTGTGCCGGCATTGAGGAACGCCCGCAGATGCAAGGCCGGCCCGCTGCGGAATTCCTCCGCGAGGGCGTCGAGCACCTGCTTCCACGGCAGGCCGCGGCGGTAGATGGCGCGATACGCCGATTTCAGTTCGGCGATCTCTTCGGCCGAGTGCCCGCTCCGTTTGAGGCCCACGATGTTGAGCCCGACGATACAGCCGCTTTGACCGTCCACGAGCATGTAAGGCGGGATGTCCTGCACGACGCGGGCGTGACCGCCCACCATGGCGAGCCGTCCGATCCTGCAGAATTGATGCACGGCCACGGCGCCCGACACGAAGGCCCGGTCCTCCACGGTCACATGCCCTCCGAGGAGCGCACCATTGGCGAAGATGCAGTTGTTGCCCACCACGCAGTCGTGGCCCACGTGGGCCGTGGCCATCGCGTAGTTGTGGTCGCCGATCACGGTTGCGGTGCCCACCTTGAGCGCCCGGTGCACCGTGACATATTCGCGGAACACGTTGTGATCGCCGATCACAAGCGTGCCCACCTGCTGCGGACGGGCCACATGCTGCGGGGCCCCGCCGACGACGCAGTGCTCGCCAAACTCGTTGTGACAGCCTGCCCGCGTGCCCCCCTTCACGACCGCTCCGGCGGCAACGGTGCAGAAATCACCGAGTTCCACGTCGCCTTCGATCGTCGCGAAGGCACCGACCGTCACTCCCACTCCAAGGCGGGCGTCGGGGTTCACGGCGGCCAGCGGATGAATGCTCAAGACGCGCCTGTCGGTTTCTGAGAGGACGCGGCCGGACTTTGACCGACCGCCTAACCACGGGGTTATCGGCTCGTCGGCCAGCTCGATTCAATGGCAATTTTCCGCCGGGTGCACACTTTGCCCCCGCCGCCTCGCTCCCCTGTCCACCCTGCCTGATCAGCCCTGTTGGCTCGTCAGCCCGTCGCCGGCCGGTAGACTGCGGAGAAGGCGAGAACGCGCGGGCTACGACTCCGCGACCGGGCCCGAAACCAGACAGGAGCATGCGTGCAATGGCAAGTCGTGAAGAACGGTACGAGGCAGCCGAGGCCCTCAAGAACGCGGGTAACCTCACCGATGCCGTCGCGGCCCTCGAAGGCGTCGTGGCCGATCACCCCGACTTCGCCCTGGCGCACTCGGCCCTGGCAGCGTGGTGCACGCGGCTCGAACGGCATGACGAGGCCATCGGTCACGCCCGCCGCGTCTGCGAGCTCGAGCCGAAAGACCCCTTCAGCTACACCGCCCTGAGCGTAGCCTGCATGCGCGGCGGCCGGATCGCTGAAGCCGAAGACGCCCTCGCCCGCTCGCGCATGCTGCAGGGCTGAACACGTGTAGGACAGGCTTCAGCCTGTCATGCACGGCGCTGTCTCAGGGCAGGTGACAATGAACCGCATTCGGAGCCGGCGGTAGGCATGCTCGAGGGTTGCTTCACGGAACGGCACGGCATCCTGCCGTCCGTTCCTTGGCCGACCTCCGTCGGCTGGTGCTGACCCGGGCCTCCGGCCCTAGCGATCTTTCGTCCTCAACGACTCTCTGCGTCTGCGCGTGCCCACCGACCGACTCCGCCGAAAGTTCTGAGCGCCTACGAGTTGGGGGGGCGAGGGGTTACCCCTGCCGTTGAGACGGCGTATTTGACCAGCGAAGCCATGGATGGCGCAGCGCAGGCAAATCCGAGTGAGCTGTAGCCTGGAGGGCGGAGGCGAACGTCCGGCGAGACGGTACGGGGTAACCCCGAGCCGGCGCACCGCTAAGACGCTCGCGTGAGGTAGCCGTCGATCGACGGCCATTCCATGTCACGCGCCCGGGCCGGCGGCGAGGGCGGCTTCGACGAGGTCGTAGCGGGCCTTGTCGGTAGCCGAGAGCTGCTCGGGCACGAGGCCGAGCTTCTTGGCGCGGTCGAGTGATTGGCGGGCCTGAGCGAGCTGCTGGTTGGCCACCTGGGCCGCGGCGAGATGGAGCAGTTTCACAGGCGAGGGATCGAGCGTGGCTTCCTCGAGGTCGGCCAGGGCCGGCTGCGGCTCACCGGCCGCCAGGCGGATGATCCCGCGGGTGTCGAGCAGGTCGGGATGGGGGCCGAGTTCGACGAGGGCCTTGTCGATGAGCTGCTTGGCCTCGTCGACCGTGTCGGGGCGGGCGAGATGGAAGGCGAGATTGTTGGCCACGATCGCCATCTGCGCACCGCTGAGATCCTTGCGATCGAGGATCGTGCGATAGGCCTTCTCCACGTCGGCGGTGCGGCCCTCGAGGTCATAGAGCTCCGCCTGCAAGAGTTCGATCACCACGGAGTCAGGATCTTCGCGACGGGCTCGGGAGAACCACTGCTGGAGCCGGGCCGTCGTTGCCGCATCGGGTGTGCCGCCTTGGCTGCGCACCACGGCCAGGGCCGACTGCAGCACGCGGGCCAGAGGCACGCGATTCCAGGCCGCCTCGAGCAGATCGAGAGCCTCGTCGACCCGGCGCTGGCGGCCGAGGAATTCCGCGCGTACGAGCGGGCCGTCCACGACCCGCTGCGCGTAGTCGGTGAGCACCTTGTCGGCCGCCTTGGGAAAGCCCAGGTCTTCCATCAGTTTCGCCACCGAACGAAGCTGCCCCATCTGCTCGAGCGGCACGTCGCCGGCAGGCATGAGCTTCCGCGCCGCGGCCACGGCCGTGGGGCGATCGTTTTCCGCGATCGCGAGCTTGGCTTCGAGGGCGAGCGTGGCCGGCGCCTCGGGCAGCGCCGCCCGGAGCTTGCCAAGCCATGTCTTGGCCGACGAGAGTTCACCGTGCTCGATCAGCTGCTCCACGAGGAGTCCCATCAGTGCCGGCGGCGCGTTTGGGGATGCCACGAGTGAAATCATGTCGTCGCGACACTCCGCCCAGCGGCCCGCCCGTTCACGGAGTTGGGCGAGTTGGAGCCGCTGGCTCGACGACAGGGGCTGCGTCCGAGCGAGTGATTCGAGCAGCGCGATCGCCCGCCGCCAGCTCGCCGGCTCCGGACGGCCCGCGAGGAGCGTCACCTGGAGAGCGACATCGTCCGGGCCCAGCCTGCCGTCCGAGCCCTTGTTGTCGTCGAGGATCGTGAGCGCCTGTTCCAGCGCTTTGTAGCCGCCTGCCTCGGCCGTGAGCTGAGCGAGCGTCCGACGAGCCCAGATTTTCGTCGCCTTGGCGCCGGGGGAGTCGTCCGTCGAGGCGAGCATCTCGCGCAGCACGTCGCGGGCGGGAGTGAGGCGGCCGCGGCGGACCAGGAACGAGGCCAAGCCGCGGGCGGCCGTCAAATCGGCGGGGGCTGCCGCGATGGCGTCCCGATAACTCTGCTCGGCGTCGTCGAGCTTGCCGAGCATTTCGTAGCCCTGGGCTTCGACCAGCTGGCGATTCGGCTCAGCGAGCGTTTCGACCGCCCTCTCAAGCGTTTTTTCCGCAAGCCTCCGCTTGCCGCTCGCGAACTGGTGATTGAACAAGGCCATCCAGGTTTCGGCGAGATCCGGTCCCTGTTCGACCGCTCGTTCGAGCGCGGCTTCGGCCCGGTCAGCCTTGCCCGAGCGGCTCAGCAATTGTCCGAGCCAGAGCAGTTCGCCGGCATTCTTCGAATCGGACGATACGCTCGCCTCGGCCAGGGCGACGGCTTCGTCGATATTGCCGGAGCGGAGTTCCATTTCCGCCGTGATTCGCTCGAAGCCGCCGAGGCCCTCGGGGCCCAGCCGGCCGATGGCCTGCTGGGCCTCGTCGAAGCGATTCGAGGCGTAGAGCAGGCCGACGAGCTGCCGGATAATCGCCGGATTTGGCGGCCCCATGCGGCTGGCACGTTGCAGGGAGTCGATGGCGGCGGGCAGATCGCCTCGCAGGCCCGCGACGTCGGCGAACAACTGCTGCACCTGCGCCCAGCCGGGGCGGTCGTTCTCCGCCTCGATCAGCAGGTTGCGGGCCTCGTCGATCGCAAGCTGGTCGTCCGCGCTGAGTTCGAGCACGGTCTGATCCCGGGCCAGCTTCTTCTTCTGCGCTTCGCGCACGCCCTGGATCAGCGTGCCGGCCTTGGCGACACGGGCCTGGGGGCTCGTCGGTCCGGAGGCATTCGCGATCTCGGCCGAGAAGCTCTTCATGGCGGCGAGGTCGCCACGCTCGCGGGCCAGCTCGAACAGCGTCCAGCGCAACCGTGGATCTTCGGGATTTTTTTCGAGGGCCCGTTTCCAGAGCCGTTCGGCCGCGTCGGGCTGGCCCAGGCCCAGCCGCACGGATGCGAGCGCCGAGAAAACCCGCCCGGCCTGGTCCGGCGGAAGCGACGCGGCCCGGCCCTCGATGGCATCGAGTTGCTTGCCTGCCTCGTCGGCCGGCGCGCGGGAGGCGAGCTGGGCCTCGATCAGCAGCAGGCTCGCGGCATCGGCGATCTCATCGGGCGCGCGGGCCAGCGCCGCCCGGGCCTTGTCGAGGTCGTTGTCACGCAAGGCGAGCGTGGTGAGGGCCGCCACGAGCTGCGGATCCTGCCGATTGGCCTCCGCCGCCGCCGCCAGCAGTTGCTCTGCCGCCGCTGTTTCCCCCTTGCGCACCAGCACGTCGGCACGGAGCATGGCGATCTGGGCGTCAGAGATATCGGCCGACTCTTGGAGCATGTCGAGAAGCTCGTCGATCCTCGACCAGTCGCGGTCGGCCGAGGGCCGCTTCATCTGGGCGGCGACCCGCAGCTGGAGAAGAGGGTTCCAGACCTGGGGAATCGAAGCGATCCGCTCACGGGGAATGGCTGTGGCCACGATTTCAAATTCCTGGAGCGCCTCGTCGGGCTTGCCGGCCGCGATCAGTGCCGACGCGGCGCCGACACGGGCTGCCAGCGACGTGGGGTCGTCGCTGAGCACGCGTCGATTCGCCTCCAGTTGCTCGTCGAACTCGCCGAGTTGTTCGTGGCACTGTCCGAGGTAGAGGTCGACCTGTCTCGTGAGTTCCGTCGAGCCGGCCACGAGCGGCCGCACACGATCGAGCTTCTGCCGGGCCTGAAGCCAGCGCTGTTCGGCGATCAGGATGCGGGCTTCGAGCAGCCCCACGGCAGGGCTCGTGGCGCCAAGCTGCTCCTTGAGCTTGCCGATCGTCTGTTCGACACGCGCGAGCTGGTTGGTCTGCATGAGCGCATCGGCGAGCATCAGGAGGAGCGAAGTGTTTCGCGGCATGGCATCGAGCCCGTCGTCGAGCACCTTGACCGCCTCGTCGGGCCGCTGTCGTTGCAGGGCGAGCACGGCGGCGGCTCGCACCATCCGATCGTCGCCGGTGGACATCTTGCCGCCCTGATCGACCAGCTTTTGTGCGGTGGCGAAATCCTTTTCGGCCAGCGCGATCTCGAAGCCGGCGAGGAGCGTCTCGACGTTGTCCGGGTCGAGCCGGCTGGCCTCTGCGACGTCTTGCTTGGCGGCGGCGAGATTGCCGCGCTGCCGGTGCCAGCGGGCGAGAGCCAGCCAGGCCTTCGCATCGCCGGCGTTCGATCTCACCAGTTCTGCGAGCACCTTGTCGGCCGTGCCGGGATCCTCGAACTTCTCCTGCAGGATCGCCGCCAGGAGGATGAACGCATCGGTGCTGTCCGCGGCCGGCTTGTGGTCGGGATCGAACTCCTTTGTTTGCAAATCGAAGCCGATGAGTTCGCTGGCGAGCGTGGCAGCCTCCTCGAAATCACCGGTTCCGGCCCATGACCGCGCGAGAAGCAGGTCGAGTTGCGTCCGGTCGAGCGGCTTCGTCGCGGCGGGGTCGCGATCGTCGGCCTCTTCTGCGGGCGCCGTGGCGTCAGCCGGTGCAGGCTCTGGCGTTGGCGGCTTCGACCGCAGCACCTGCAGGTGCTCCCGGGCATCACCGAACCGGCCGATCCGCATTTGGAAAGTCGCCAGCCGCTGACGCAGGGCATCGTCATCCGGATTGCGCCGCACCGCGGTCTCGAGCACTCCGTAGGCGCGGGCCACGTCGTTGCGGGTGGCCCCCGGTGCCTCGGCACGGTCGAGAACGAGGCCGGCAAACTCCGCATAGGCCGCCTTGTCGTCCGGGCGGTAGGCGACGTAGCGGCTGAAGAGGTTCAGGGCCTCTCCGTTCTTGCCCTCGGAAAGTTTCGCGCGGGCGAGCTTGACAAGGCTGCCGGCATTCCGGGTCACCTGAAAGCGGTGCAGAAAAAAAACGCCGACGATGCCACCGACCACGACGGCGACGAGGAGCAACACGAACCGCAGATTGACCTTTTTCATCGATGGTTTTCCTGCCGGCGACAACCTTGGGCCAATGGTACCCGAAAGCCCTCACCCCGCGCCGTACGGCCGTGGCAGCGCCGGCCGCGGCAGCCTGCGAAGCCTAGGGGGGCAGGGGCCGCCACCGAACCTCGGCACCGGAAAAATCCACCGAAGATCGCCCCCCTGCCCTGTCGATACCTCTCCCCGACGGAAACTCCGATTGCGCGGCGTTTGACGGTTTGACCCTTCGTGACGCCCAGCTTCCCATGACACTCTCACCCGCTACCTCGTCGCGGTTTTCGGCGGCCCTGTTCGGGGTCGTCGGGTGCGCGCTCGCCGGCTGGGCCTCCGGGCCGTTTGGCTCAGCGTCCGCGAGCGAAGTGATTTCGGCGATTCCGGGCGCGGCACAGCCGCCCGTCACCGCCATGGTGATCGACACGATCGAGGCCGGCACGCGCGGCCCGGGCCCGGCGCCCCACCAGCGCCGGAAGGAGCGGTGCGCGGGCGGTCGGTGCGCCGTCGACAACTGCGGTCACGCCGGCTGCCGGCATGGAGACTGCGACGTTCCAGGCTGTCCGGCGCATTGCCCGGTGCGTCCGGCGAGTTTCGGATTTTATGGAACCCAGTGGCGGACATGGCCTGGGCAGGAAGTCGCGCAGGCAACGCATGTCGAACCCGCCGCGCCGGTCATGCCTCCGAAGTCCGAGGTGCCGACCGCCGACGAAGAGTCGCCGGTGCCAGGGTTCGAATTGCCGGCACCCGAGCCGGAAGGCGGGGAGGCCGGACCACGTGATTCGGCACCCCTCGACCCCGTGGTTCCGGGCGCTGCGCAGCCCCGCCCGCAGCCGGAAGAGCCTGCTCCGCTGCCGCAGCCACTCGAGCAGCCTCGCATCGAGAAGCCGGCCGTGCCGGCGGAAGACAACCTCTTCGACGAAGCGGCGCTTCGCCGCCGCAGCCAAGAGCGGCTCGCGACGCTCCGGCAGACGGCCATGCAGCAGGAGCGAGTGCGGCTCGAGGCCCTGCGTCAACAGGCCCGCCGGCTTTCCCGAGCGACGGTGAGCGGTGCCGCTTCGGTGGGCGCGGCTTCGTTGCCGGCCGCCATCGTGGTGGCCGAAGAGCCTGTCGCCGCTGCCATTCCGCTGCCCGAAATGGCCGCTGACGAAGAGCAGCCACTCGCACAGGCCGTGCATGCGGAGCCCCAGCCGTCGAAGCCCCAGCCACGTGGCCTCCGTTCGGCCACTCGGACGCCCGTTGAGGCGAACCCGCTTCGCTAGCGGGAGACGCCCGCCAAGCGACGGTCGGCAGGATGCCGAGCCGTCGTGTGAAGGCCATGCGAGAGGCGGGAGTCGAACCCGCACGCCTTGCGGCACTGGAACCTAAATCCAGCGCGTCTGCCAATTTCGCCACTCTCGCGATCGAACTACGTCGCTCGCCATCCAGTCTGACACCGGCCGTCGGCCGCCACAATCCACGCCGGGGGGCGGGAGAGTGTCGGAGGTCGTCAATCCTCGTGCTCGCGCAGCCAGCGGTCGAGGCTGCCTGCGCCCGATCCGTCGCGCGAAGGCCAGGCGGAGAGCAACGCCTCATGCCGGGTGTCCGGAGCGGGAAACGCGCCGAGCCGCACGGCCCGGATCTCGAGTGCGGTGAGCTGGGCATCCGACGCGTGACGCTGGTTCCAGTCGTGGGCGATGGCCGCGGCCACGCTGGGCGCGAACACGCGTCGTTCCGGATTTGGGAAGTCCCAAAAGAGCTGGTGCCAGCGGTGGTGTCGCAGGGATGTGAAACCACCCTCGGGCAGCGTGTCTTCGAGCGGTCGGCCGTTGCGCAGCACGTCGACCTCGCGGCCGTCGGCGAGGGTTCCGCGGCCGTAGACCCATTGGCGTTGGCGCGGAACGTCGCCGAACATCGCCCAGCGCTGGCCAAGCCCGGTGGCCTGCACCGCGGCTCGGAGCCACGTCGGCAAGGGCTGCGCCTGCCAGGGGGTGGTGTCGTGGAGAAAATCGAGGCCCGCTGTGCCCAGGGCAGCCGCGACGATCGCCCGCTCCCATCCCAGCGTGCGTGGCTGTCGCACGGCCGCAGTCGCCGGGGGCCACGGGCCGCTGCCGCTCCGGGAACGACGTGACGCCCACTCCCAGCAGGCCGCGGGGATGACCGCCAGCCAGGCGGCCAGGCCGACGAAGGCGAACAGGCCGAGCGACAGGAGCGCAGCGCTTGCCGCGTGGAACATGCCGAAGACGGCGATGAGCGCGAGCCGGATGCCGGGCCGGCCCGTCGCCACGAGCAGCACTGGGCCGAGCAATTCGAGCGCGAGCACGGACCACGTCAGCACACGGCAGATGAGCTCGTGGCGCGAGAGGGCGTCTCCCCATGGAGTGCCGTGATCGAAAAGCGAAAGCGCCGTCGCCACGGCACTGCCCGAGAGCCAGGCCGAGTTCCACTTGGAGAGGCCGGCGCTCAGATAGACGGCGGCGATCTGCACGACGAGGGCTCCTGTGGCGAGCGACCGCACCGCCGGGCCCACAGCGGCGGTGGCCCGGCGTTGGCCGCGGCGCCAGGCATCAACCGACCAGGCCGCCCCCAGCGGGAGAAACATGCTCCAGAACAGCAGGCAACAGAGCCACTCGTCTCCGGCGTTCGTGGCGGGCGCCGTCCGTCGCACGATGCTCACCACGGCCACCCAGGCCGCGACCGTGGCCGCTCGGGTGCCGATGCCGGCGGCGAGCGCGGCGCCGGCGAGGCCTTGGAGGGCGAGGATGGCCGTCCCCCACCATGTGGCATCGATGAGAAAGGCGAGCGACCACGTCCAACGATCCCCGAAGAAGGCCCGCAGGGCCGGCAGCGGAAACATGCCGTCGGGGGCGAGCATGAGCGAGATGTCGCGCGTCCGCAGCAGCGCGTCAGCGGCCACGACGCCGCCGAGCGCGATCCGAAAGCAGGCCAGGCTGCGGATATCGAGCGTGAACGGCCCTGGGCGCGGCGACGAAGGCGACCATTCCATGGGGCACCGGTGAAACACACGAAGCGGCCGGGAACCGTAGACCGTTTCTTGTCCGAAGTCGCCCGCGAAACTACAACATCGCGGCAGGTTCGGGCGAGCCCGCGTGGAGCGGCGACCCGGCTTCTGCATCCTTCCGTCATCCATCAACAGGTGAACGCAACATGGCTACGCATGCTCCTCTGGTGGTGCTCGGAGGCGGTCCCGGCGGCTATGCCGCGGCCTTCTTGGCCGCTGACTTGGGGCTGCAGGTGACGCTCGTCGAACGCGACGAGCGCCTGGGTGGCACATGCCTTCTGCGCGGGTGCATTCCGTCGAAGGCGCTCTTGCATGTCGGACGGGTGCTGGCCGAGGCCCGCGAGATGGAAGCCTGGGGCATCCACTTCGAGCGGCCGAAGATCGACATCGACGTGGTGCGGGGCCGCAAGGAAAAGGTGATTGCCACCCTCACCGGCGGCCTGGCCCAACTCGCGAAGCGGCGAAATGTGACCGTGATCCACGGCCAGGCCCGGTTCACGAACTCGACGTCGCTCGAGATCGCGACGCCCGGCGGCACTACGCAATCGCTCACGTTCGACCACTGTATTTTGGCCAGCGGCTCCCGACCCGCCAAGATTCCCGCGTTCGACCTGCCGACGCCGCGGGTGATGGACTCGACGAAGGCGCTCGAGATGGTCGACGTGCCCGCATCCCTGCTCGTGATCGGCGGCGGCTACATCGGCCTCGAGATGGGCACGGTGTATGCGGAGCTCGGTTCGCGCGTGTCGGTCGTCGAACTCACCGACACCCTCCTGCCGGGTGCCGACCGCGACCTCGTCAAGCCGCTGCAGCAGCGGCTCGACAAGCTGTTCGAGAAGATCCATCTGCGCACGAAGGTGACGAAGCTCGAAGACCAGGGGGAGTCGATCCGGGTGCACTTCGAGGGCCCCGGGGGGCCGAGCGCGCATGATTTTGCCCGCGTGCTCGTGGCCGTCGGCCGGCGGCCGAATTCCGATGGCATGGGGCTCGAGAATACGAAGGTCGTCGTCAGTCCGAAGGGCTTCGTCGAAGTCGACGGGCAGCAGCGCACGGCCGATCCGCACATCCTCGCGATCGGCGACGTCTGCGGCGAGCCGATGCTCGCACATCGTGCGAGCCACCAGGGCAAGGTCGCGGTCGAGGCACTGCACGGCGAGCCGGCGCTGTTTGCGCCGCGGGCGATTCCGGCCGTGGTGTTCACCGACCCCGAGATCGCCTGGGCAGGCCTCACCGAACACGAGGCTGTCGCGCAGGGTCGCACGGTCGAGATCAGCCGCTACCCGTGGGCTGCGAGCGGCCGGGCTCAGGCCCTGGGGCGGACGGAGGGGATGACCAAGCTCATCGTCGACCCCGAAACCGACGCCGTGCTGGGCGTGGGCATGGTGGGCCCCGGCGCCGGCGAGCTCGTCGCGGAGGGCACGCTCGCCATCGAGATGGGCTGCACCGCCCGCGATCTCTCGGAGACGATCCATCCGCATCCGACGCTTGGCGAAACGGTGGCCTTCTCGGCAGAAAACTATTTCGGTCTGGCAACCGAAATCTATCGGCCACGCAGCGACTCCGCGGCCAAGTAGAAGTGGCTTTCGCCCCCGGCTGCGGGCTTGTCAATCGGCCTAGACGCCCCCCGGAATCCCCGGAATAATGAGAAAAGTCTTCGCATTTTCCCGGAGTACACCATGGCCAGCCCCGATACCGAGCAGTCCGGAAGCGACGTCGTCGACGAGGTTTCAGGACTCCCCCGGAGTGCCCATGCACCCATGTCGATCGGGCAGATGGGCGACACGGCCTCCGGGCAGCCGGAGCGGGCCGACGGCGTGTCGGCGGTCGATGCCGACCCGACGGAGACCCGCGAGTGGCTCGACTCGCTGCGGTATGTGATCAACAGCCGCGGCGGCGATCGTGCCGCCTATCTCCTGCACGCCATCGAGCAGGAGGCCTATCGGCTGGGGGTGGCCATCCCGTTCTCCGCCACCACGCCCTACATCAACACGATCCCGGCCGATCGCCAGCCGCCGTATCCGGGCAATCGGGAGATCGAACGCCGGATCAAGAGCATCATCCGCTGGAATGCCATGGCGATGGTGGTGCGGGCCAACCGCGAAGACAAGAGCATCGGCGGCCACATCTCCACGTTCGCCTCGTCGGCCACGCTCGTCGAAGTGGCCATGAATCATTTCATCCGCGGCCGTGGCGACGACTACTCCGGCGACCAGGTCTACTTCCAGGGCCATGCCTCGCCGGGCATCTACTCACGGGCGTTTCTCGAAGGCCGGCTGACCGAGAAGCATCTGGAGAACTTTCGGCGCGAGCTCGCGCCCGGGGGCGGCCTCTCGAGCTATCCGCACCCCTGGTTGATGCCCGAGTTTTGGGAGTTTCCCACGGTGTCGATGGGCCTCGGCCCGATCATGTCGATCTACCAGGCGCGGTTCAACAAGTATCTGCAAGACCGTGGCATCAAGGACACCAGCAAGCAGCACGTGTGGTGCTTCATCGGCGATGGCGAGACCGACGAGCCCGAGACGCTCGGCGCGATTTCGCTCGCCGCCCGTGAAAAGCTCGACAACCTCGTGTTCGTCATCAACTGCAATCTCCAGCGGCTCGACGGGCCGGTGCGTGGCAACGGCAAGATCATCCAGGAGCTCGAGGGCGTGTTTCGAGGCGCCGGCTGGAATGTCGTGAAGGTGATCTGGGGCGAGGACTGGGATCCCCTGCTGGCGAAGGACGACAAGGGCCTGCTCGTCAAGCGCATGAACGAGGTCGTGGACGGCCAGTATCAGAAGTACGTCGTCATGCCGGGCGGCTACATCCGGGAGCACTTCTTCGGCGGCGATCCCGAGCTGAAGGAGATGATCGCCCACCTGTCCGACGAGAAGCTCAAGAAGCTCAAGCGGGGTGGGCACGATCCCGAGAAGGTGTTCGCGGCGTACGACGCGGCGATGAAGTGCCACGGCAAGCCGACCGTGATCATCGCCAAGACGATCAAGGGCTACGGGCTCGGCGAGGTGGGCGAAGGCCGCAATGTCACCCATCAGCAGAAGAAGCTCAACGAAGACGAACTGCGGGCGTTCCGCTCGCGGTTCGGGATCCCGATCTCGGACGACGAGGTGGCCAAGGCGCCGTTCTATCGGCCGCCGGAAGATTCCGAGGAGATGCGCTATCTCCGCGAGCGCAGGCAGGCTCTCGGCGGCTACGTGCCGAGCCGGCCGAAGCAGGGCCCGCTCTTGAAGACCCCGTCGCTCGACGACTATCGCCCGTTCATCGAGAAGAGCGCGGGCCGCGAGGTATCGACGACGACCGGTGCGGTGACGCTCATGGCGTCACTGCTCAAAGACAAGCACGTCGGGAAGTACATCGTGCCGATCGTGCCTGATGAGTCGCGCACCTTCGGCATGGATCCGCTCTTCAAGCAGTGCGGCATCTACGCCCACACCGGGCAGTTGTACGAGCCAGTCGACTCCGACCAACTCCTCTATTACCGCGAGGCGAAGGACGGCCAGATTCTCGAAGAGGGCATCACCGAAGCGGGCAGCATGTCGAGCTTCGTGGCTGCGGGCACGGCCTACGCCAGCCACGGCGTGCCGATGATCCCGATCTTCATCTATTATTCGATGTTCGGGTTTCAGCGGATCGGCGATCTGATCTGGGCCGCCTGCGACTGCCGTGCCCGGGGCTTCATGCTCGGCGGCACGGCCGGCCGCACCACGCTCAACGGCGAGGGGCTGCAGCATCAAGACGGGCACAGCCACCTGTTCGCGATGGCGTATCCCACAGTGAAGGCCTACGACCCGGCGTTCGTCTACGAGACCACCGTGATCATGCTCGACGGCATGGAGCGGATGTATGGCAAGGGCGAGGACTGGATCTACTACATCACGGTCTACAACGAAAACTATGAAATGCCCCCGATGCCGGCGGGCTGTGAAGAGGGGATCCTCAAGGGAGCGTACAAGCTTCGGGATGTGCCTGCTCAGGCGGCCCAGGGCAAGGCCGCGACGAAGCTGCCGCCCGTGCAGCTCCTCGGCTCCGGCACGATCCTGCGAGAGGTGATCCGCGCGGCCGAGTTGCTGGCCGGGCAGTTCGGCGTGTCGAGCACGGTGTGGAGCGTGACCAGCTGGAAAGAGCTGCGGCGCGAGGCGCAGGAGTGCCGGCGATGGAACATGCTGCATCCCACGGCGGAGCCGCGGCAGAGCTACCTCGAGCAGACGATTGCCGCTGCCGACGGCGTGTTCGTGGCCGCCAGCGACCACGTGCGGGCAGTGCCCGAGCAGCTCGATCCGTGGATTCCCGGCGGCCTGTTCGTGATGGGCACCGACGGCTTCGGCCGCAGCGAGACCCGCGGCCCGCTGCGGCGTCACTTCGAGGTGGATGCCGAATGTATCGTGATCGGCACGCTGTCGAGGCTCGCCGCGGAGGGTGCCATCGGCAAGGAGGCGGTTGCCGAGGCGATCACGCGGCTCGGCGTGAACCCCGACAAGATCGACGCCGCCCTCGCCTGAGCCCGGTTCCTTCCCGCCCTCATTTTTTCACCCTGGAATCAACTGCTGCACGCCATGGCCACAGAATTCAAACTGCCCGATCTCGGTGAAAACATCGCGTCTGGCGACGTCGTGACGGTATTCGTCTCCGCAGGCGACGTCGTGAAGCCCGGCCAGCCGCTGCTCGAAGTCGAGACCGACAAGGCCGTGATCGAGGTGCCGTGTCCGCCGGGCGGGCGGGTGGCGAGCGTGCTGGTGAAGAAGGGCGACACGGTCAAGGTCGGGCAGACGCTCGTGACGCTCGAACCTGCCACCGGGGGTGCCGCTGCGGCACCGGTGCCTGCCACGCCGGCCCCTGTGGCCGCGCCGGCGGCGGCGCCCGCGAAGCCGGCCGCCGTGGCTCCGGCCGCAGCGCCGGCTCCCGCGGCCGTCGTCGCGAAGCCCGCTCCTGCTCCGGCGCCAGCGCCGATTGCAGCGTCGGCCCCGGAGCCCGAGCCGCGGGGTGGCACGGCGACCGCCGTCGAGCCCGCCGGCCCTGCGGTGCGCCGGCTCGCTCGGGAGCTGGGTGTGGATCTCGGCCGCGTTCGTGGCAGTGGGCCGGGCGGTCGGATCGTGCGGGAAGACGTCGTGGCCGCCGTTCGTCAGGCGAGCGCGGCGGGCCCCTCGCTGCGGCCGCGGGCCGACACGGGCGCGACCGAACGCGACGACTGGGGGCCGATCCGTCGCGAACAGATGTCGCGGATGCGCAAGACGATCGCTGCCAACATGGTTCGCAGCGTGCAGACCATTCCCCATCTCACGAACTTCGACGACGCCGATGTGACCGAGCTCGAACACCTGCGCAAGGCCAGTGCCGCCGAGTATGCCAAGAGCAATCTCAAGCTCACGGCGCTCTCCTTCGTGATCAAGGCGGTGAGTCTGTCGCTGCGGCAGCACCCGAGCGTGAATGCCACGATCGACCCGGAGAAGGGCGAAATCGTCTATAAGGACTACGTCAATGTCGGCCTTGCCGTCGACACGCCTCGCGGCCTCGTGGTGCCGGTGCTGCGCAACTGCGACCAGCTCTCGATCCCACAGATCGCCCAGGCGATCGCCGACACGGCCGAGAAGGCCAAGAGCGCGCAGTACGGCCTCGAAGACCTCAAGGGGGGCACGTTCACGATCTCGAATCTCGGGGCCGTGGGCGGTGCCTACTCGACGCCGATCATCAACTGGCCCGAAGTCGCGATCCTGCTCCTCGGCCGGTCGAGGAAGATGCCCATCGTGCACGACGACAAGATCGAGTCGCGGCTGATGATGCCGCTGTCACTCTCGTACGATCACCGGATCATCGACGGCGCGATGGCAGCCCGGTTTCTCAACGAGGTGATCGGCTATCTCGAGAGCCCCGGCCGCCTGCTGTTGGCAATGTGATCGAGGTGAACTGAGCGAGATCATGAGCACCACTGAAAACGCCGGCCCGGCCGGTGACGTCGATCTGGCGGGAACCGCCAACCTCGCGTTCCTCGAGGAGTTGTTCGAGAGGTACCAGCAAGACCCGTCGAGCGTCGATCCCGCGTGGCGGGCTTCGTTCGAGGCATTGGCCGCGGAGGAGGGCTTCGTGGCCCTGTCTGGAGGGGGCGAGGCCGCACGCGGCGTCGCGCCGCCGGGCCCCGTGCATGCTGACAACGGCCACTCCAAGGCGACAGCCTCACTCGTGGCGCCCGACGGCATCGCGACGGCGCATGCCGTGGCGATTTCCAACGGCGACGTGAAGCTCCCTGCGGCACCGGCCGGCGAGGCGATGCCGCTGCCGCTGCCGCCCGTGGCGACGGGCACGAAGGGAGAGGAGCGGGTCGCGTTCCTGCAGGATCGCGTCGACCAGCTCGTGCGGGCCTACCGCGTGCGCGGCCACTTGATGGCCGAGATCGATCCGCTCGGCCGGCCGCGGCCGGGGCTGCCCGAGCTCGATCCGCAGTTTTATCACCTCACCGAAGAGGATATGGACCGGGGCTTCTCGACCGACACGATCGAGGGTCCGCAGTCGATGTCGCTGCGGCAGATCATCAAGCGTCTGCGCAACACCTACTGCCGGGCAATCGGCGTGCAGTTCATGCACATGGACGACCTGCGCGTGCGGCAGTGGCTGCAGGTGCGGATGGAGGGCTGTGAAAACCGCATCCAGCTCGACCGCCGGCAGCAGCTGCGCATCTACCGGCAGATGACGACGGCCGCCGTGTTCGAGGAGTTCATTCAAAAGCGCTTTCTGGGGGCCAAGAGCTTTTCGCTCGAGGGTTCCGAGAGCCTGATTCCGCTGCTCGAAATGGCGATCGAGCGGGCTGCGGGCCAGGAGATCGGCGACGTCGTGCTGGCGATGGCACACCGTGGCCGGCTGAATGTGCTCGCCAACATCATGGGCAAGAGCCCGCAGCGGATCTTCCGTGAGTTCGCCGACATGGATCCCGAGCTGCACGTCGGCCGTGGCGACGTGAAGTATCACCTCGGCCATTCCACCGACTACCGGGCCGCCAACGGCCGCAACGTGCACCTCACGCTGTGCTTCAATCCGAGCCACCTGGAGTTCGTGAATCCCGTCGCGATAGGCCGCATGCGGTCGCGGCAGGACAAGAATTCCGACGTCTTGCGGCAGCAGGGGATGGTGATTCTCGTCCACGGAGACGCGGCGTTCGCGGGCGAGGGAATCATCCAGGAGACGCTCAATCTCAGCGAGCTCGATGCCTACCGCACCGGCGGCACGCTGCACGTGATCGTCAACAACCAGATCGGCTTCACCACCGGGCCGCGCGAGTCCCGCAGCTGCACCTACGCCACCGACGTGGCGAAGATGCTGCAGATTCCGATTTTCCACGTGAATGGCGAGGATCCTGAGGCGGTCGCCCAGGTCGTGAATCTGGCGATGGATTTCCGGCGCGAGTTTCAGCGCGACGTGGTCATCGACATGTACTGCTTTCGGCGCCGCGGGCACAACGAGGCCGACGAGCCGGCGTTCACACAGCCGGCCCTGTATCGCGTCATCGAGCGGCGTCCGAGCGTGCACGAGAGCTACCTCGAAAAGCTGCTCAAGCTCGGCGACGTGAGCCGTGCCGAGGCCGTGGCGATCGCCGACGAGCACCGGGCCAAGTTGGATGCGGAGCTATCGGTCGCCAAGAGTGACGACTACGTCCATAAGAGCGACCTCACCGGCGTGTGGTCGTTTTACGTGGGCGGCCGGGAACGTGAGGCGGCAGACGTCGACACGGGTGTGAAGCACGACGTGCTCGTGCATCTGCTCCGGCGGCTCGTGTCGCTGCCCGAAGGATTTCAGCCCCATCCGAAGATTCAAAAGTTTTTGGAGGGCCGTGAGGCGATGGCCGACGGCAAGCAGCCTCTCGACTGGTCGGCGGCGGAGGCGTTGGCGTTGGCCACCCTCGCGACGCAGGGCCTGCGGGTGCGGCTTTCCGGTCAGGACAGCCAGCGGGGCACGTTCAGCCACAGGCATGCCGTGATTCACGACGTGGTCACCGACGACACGTACTGTGCCCTCGAGCATCTCGCCAGCGACCAGGCGCCGGTCGAGATCTACAACAGCCCGCTGTCCGAGGCGGGGGTGCTGGGCTTCGAGTACGGCTACAGCCTCGACTGCCCCGACGGGCTCGTGATGTGGGAAGCGCAGTTTGGCGACTTCGTCAACGCGGCCCAGGTCGTGATCGACCAGTTCATCGTGAGCGCCGAAGACAAGTGGAACCGGCTTTCCGGGATCGTGATGCTTCTGCCGCATGGCTTCGAGGGGCAGGGGCCTGAGCACTCGAGCGCGAGGTTGGAGCGGTTTTTATCGCTCGCTGCCAAGGACAACATCCAGGTCGTGGCGCCGACCACGCCGGCACAGATGTTCCACTGTCTGCGGCGGCAGGTGCTCCGCGTGTGGCGGAAGCCGCTCGTCGTGATGACGCCCAAGAGCCTGCTGCGAAACCCGGCGTGCATCTCGGCGATCGAGGATTTCGAGAAGGGCACGTTTTTGCGCGTGATCGCCGATGGCTCGGGCGTGCCGGCCCGGGATGTGCGGCGGATCCTGCTCTGTTCGGGCAAGATCGCCTATGAGCTCGAGAAGCGGCGGCAGGATCTCGGCCGCCGCGACGTCGCGATCGTGCGCATCGAGCAGATGTACCCGTTGCCGCGCCGCGATCTCGAAGCGGTGCTCGCCGACTACGCTCCGGGCACCCCGGCCGTGTGGGTGCAGGAGGAGCCGGAAAACATGGGCGCGTGGAGATTCTTCCGCATCCATTTCGGCGACAAACTGCTCGATCGGTTTCCATTCTCCGGTGTCTGTCGGCAGAGCGCGGCCAGCCCGGCCACCGGCTCGAAGAAAAGCCACGACATGGAGCAGAACGAACTGCTCAATACCGCATTTCACAGCTAACCAAGAAGGCACTGCACGATGGCGCTCGAGCTCAAGGTTCCGGAAGTCGGTGAGTCGATCACCGAGGTGATGATCGGCGGATGGAAGAAGCGAGAGGGCGAAACCGTCGCGACGGACGACCCGATCGTGGAAATCGAGAGCGACAAGGCCACCGTCGAGCTTCCCGCGCCGACGCACGGCACGATCACCCGGATTCTCAAGGCCTCGGGAGAAAAGGCAGTCGTAGGGGAAGTGATCGGCTACATGGAGCCCGCGGGCGCGGCGGTTCAGCCGACGCCAGCACCGGCTCAGCCGGTCGTAGACGTGACCCGCAAAGACGGCCGGACCGACATCGGGTCGGTGCAGATGTCGGCTGCGGCTCCCGCGGTGCCCCCGCGCGTGATGCCGGCGGCCGCCCGCGTGCTCGGTGAAGCGGGTGCGGCGGCCAGCGCGGCGACCGGCACCGGCCCGGGTGGTCGGATCACGAAGGCCGACGCCGTGGCGGCGGTGGCGCGGCCCGCGGCGCCCGCGAAGGCAGCCCCGCCCGCCGTGAAGCCCGCTGCGGCGGCGCCTGCGATCGCTGCTCCGGCGGCAGGCGCCCGCGAGGAACGCTACGTGCTCATCAGCCCCATTCGGCGCAAGATCGCCGAGCGGCTCGTCGAGGCCCAGCACCAGGCGGCGCTCCTGACGACGTTCAACGAGGTCGACATGTCGGCCGTGATGGCCCTGAGGGCGAAGTTCAAAGACTCCTTCCAGGAGCGCTACGGCGTGAAGCTCGGGTTCATGTCGTTTTTCGTGCGGGCGGCGGTCGAGGCCCTGCGGGCCGTGCCGCAGGTGAACGCCGAGTTTCGCGATCCGCACATCGTGTTTCGCGACTACTGCGACATTGGAATCGCTGTCGGCGGCGGCAAGGGGCTCGTGGTGCCGGTGCTCCGGAATGCCGAGACGCTTTCGTTCGCCCATGTCGAGCAGGCCATCGGCGACTTCGCCCGGCGGGCGGCCGACAACAAGCTCAAGCTCGAAGAATTGCAGGGTGGCACGTTCACCATCTCCAACGGCGGCGTCTACGGCTCGATGATGAGCACGCCGATCATCAATCCGCCCCAGAGCGGCATCCTCGGTCTGCACGCGATCCAAGATCGGCCGATGGCCGTGAACGGGCAGGTGGTGATCCGCCCGATGATGTATCTCGCCCTGACCTACGACCACCGGCTCGTCGACGGCCGCGAGGCGGTCACGTTTCTCAAGCGGGTCAAGGACTCGATCGAGGATCCCAGCCGCCTGCTCTTGGAGGTATGAGCCGCTCATGCAATTCGATCTCGTGGTGATCGGTGGTGGCCCGGGTGGCTACGTGGCTGCGATCCGGGCGGCGCAGCTTGGCATGAAGGCGGCCGTCGTCGAGCAGGAGGAGAAGCTCGGCGGCACCTGCCTGCGCGTGGGCTGCATCCCCTCGAAGGCCCTGCTCGAATCGAGCCACAAGTATGAAGAGGCGGGCCACGAGTTCGCCCAGCACGGCATCCATGTCGGCGGCGTCTCATTCGATCTTGCCGCCATGATGAAGCGGAAAGACGACGTCGTCGCGACGCTCGCCAAGGGCATCGAGGCCCTGCTCACCAAGAATAAGGTGGCGCGGGTGCGCGGCACGGGCCGTCTCGCCGGCCCGGGGCGGGTCGAGGTGACCGCGGGCGACGGCACGCACACGACGCTCGACGCGGCCCGCGTCATCCTCGCGGTCGGCAGCAAGAGCGTCGTCCTGCCTGGCATCGAGGTCGATGGCCGGCTCATCGGCACGAGCACCGAGGCGCTCGCCTTCGACACGGTGCCGGGGCATCTCGTCGTGATCGGCGGCGGCTATATCGGCCTGGAACTCGGCAGCGTGTGGCGGCGGCTGGGGTCGAAGGTGACGGTGCTCGAGTACACCGATCGCATCCTGACAGGGCTCGATGGCGATATCGCGGCGGAGGCCCTGCCGCTGTTTCGCAAGCAAGGGCTCGACATCCGCCTGGGGGTGAAGGTGAAGCGTGCGCGGGCTGTCGGCTCGACGTGTGTCGTCGAATGCGAGGGCCAGGAGCCGATCGAGTGTGATCGGGTGCTGGCGGCCACGGGCCGACGGCCGGCGACCGACGATCTGGGGTTCGACACCGTCGGGATCGCACTCGACACTCGGGGCTGCATCCCCGTGGACGGCCAGTTCCGCACCTCCGCAGCAGGCGTGTATGCGATTGGCGACTGTATTCCGGGGCCGATGCTCGCCCACAAGGCCGAGGAGGACGGGGTGGCCTGCGTCGAGGCGATGCAGAGCGGGTGGGCCCACGTCGACTACGATCTCGTGCCGGCCGTCGTATTCACGCATCCCGAGATCGCCGCCGTCGGCAAGACGGAGGAACAGCTCACTGCCGCGGGCGTGGCGTTCAAGAAGGGGGTGTTCCCGTTCCGGGCCAACGGGCGGGCCCGCACGATCAACGACACCGTCGGCAAGGTGAAGGTGCTCGCCGACGCGGCGACCGACCGTGTGCTGGGCGTGCACATCATCGGCCCGGCGGCGGGCGATCTGATCGGCGAAGCGGCCGCCGCGTTGAATTTCGGGGCGACCGCCGAAGACATCGCCCGCGTCTGCCATGCCCACCCGACGCTGCCCGAGGCCCTCAAAGAAGCGGCGCTGGCGGTCCACGGCCAGGCCATCCACGCCTAGCATCGCCTCACCAGCGCCAGCCGAAGCCTGCGTCTGAGAAGAAGTTGGCGGCGTCGTTGCCGAGGCCCCAGCCGACGCGCACGCCCACTTCGAGCGACTGCGTCAGCATGTAGTGGGTGCCGGGGCTGAAGAAGGGCCGATTCGTGTTTGTCGCCAGGCCCTGCGTGAACGTGCCGAAGTATTCCGCGTGCACCTCCCAGCGGTCGGTGACCGGCATGCGGAGGACGACGGAAGGCCCCCAGCGGCTAAACCAATTTGTCTCGGCTTCGGCGTAGGAGTAGCGGATCGCGGCATCCAGCCGCCATGGTTGCGCGGACGGAAAGGCCAGGGTCTCGGGGAGATCCCAGCCGAACACGTAGGTGGCGACCGGCGTCGTGCCGAACAATTCGCCGAAGGTTGGTGTGGACGCCTCCATGATAAAGCAGCTCTCGGGCAGCAGGCCCTGCTGCTCCGTGACCGCGAGCTTGAAGCCGTAAAGGATGCTCGATTCATAGAGCGTGCTGCCATCCACCGGCAATTCACCGATCTCCACGTTCGTGACGACGTTTCCCTGCGTGCCCACGGAATAGTTGACGCCGATCCGCCACTCGAAGCGTTTGGTCGCTCCGATGCGCCACAGGAGTTCCGGATAGCTGTTGGTCGGCAGCCCGGTCTGGTTGTCGATGAACACATACGAACCCTCCGTGAGCACCGTTCCGGCGGGGATGCACGCAGCCGCCGGCGTGAAGGCGTCGCGATCGGTGTGCAGGTCTGGGTACCGGTCGGCAGGCAGCGCGGCGCCGAACGGCAAGAGGCCGATCAGCAGACCGGCGGCAAGCCTCGGCATGCTGACCAAACGAGGGCACTGGGAGAACCACGGCATGGGCATGCCATCCGGCGAAGGAAGACGTCATCCTTCGATGTCGGCGGCCCGAGCCCGGCAGCAGGTAGTTTTCACTGCGGCCGGCAAAGAACGCTCAGTCGCCGTCGTCTTCCGAGGTTTCCAGGATCGCCACGCCGAACCCCTCGAGTTCCTCGAGGTCGTCCGACTCCTCGTCGCTGGTGCGCACGTAGGCGAGCAGTGAGTTCTTCTCGCTCTCCGAGATTTCGGCGTGCAGAAAACTATCGATGATCTCGAGCGCCGGCGGCGCGGCGACCACGCCAGCCCCCAAGCCCCGTCGGCGGACGTACAGATCACAGAGTGCCAGCAATTCTTCTCGGTTCACGGCCCGGCCTCCCAGAACAGGCATCGACATGTGCCGCCGCGGAATCATGCGCCCGCAGCCCGGCTCGACGCATTGTGTACGACGCGTGTGAGGAAACGGTTCAATCGCCCGGTCTGACCGAGAAATCGGCCCGTTTCGCCGTCTGCATGGCCCACCAGTAGGACGTCGCAAAGCCGGGCCAAATCACGTGATGGCGGCCACTTTCGTGGACATACCAGCTCGTACACGGGAGTTGCCAGACGCTGCCGTCGCTTTTCCAGACACTCCGGTCGAATTTCTGCTGGAGGCGTTCGTTGAAGGCACGCTGCACGTCTTCGCGGACCTCGACCGAGGCAGCATTGGGAAAGGGGAGGTTCGTGCCGTCGGCGCGTGCGCCGTCGATCCAATCGAGGCATTGGAGGATATACCGCACCTGGGCCTCGATCATGAACAACACCGAATTGTGCCCAAGGGCCGTGTTGGGACCCATCAGCAGGAACAAGTTGGGGTAGCCGGCGATGGCAACGCCTTGAAAGGCCTGAGGACCGGAACGCCACTCTTCCGCCAACACGCGCCCATCCCGGCCCTCGATATGGATGCTGGCCGAGATGTCGAACGGCTTGAAGCCTGTCGCGGCGATGATCACGTCGAGCGGCCGCTCGCGTCCGTCGGCGGTGACGATCCCAGCGGGCCGCACCGCCACGATGGGCTCCGTGACGAGTTCGACGTTGTCGCGGTTGAAGGTCGGATAGAAGTCGTCCGAAAGCAGTACGCGCTTGCAGCCCATGGTGTACATCGGGGTCAGCTTGTCGCGGAGATGGCGATCCTTCACCACGCTCGCGAGAAACCGGGCCGACTGCTTCTGCCCCCGGCCCATGAGTTTTGGCTTCACGGTGAAGCCGAGGGCGATCGACTCGGCCCGCCAATAGTGCGCGATGCGCGACAGGCGCTGCAGGCACGGCAGCCACACGAATGCCTTTCGTTTCCAGGCAGGAATTACGCGATCCTTGCGGGGCAGGACCCAGGGCGGGGATCGCTGGAAGACCGTGAGCGACTTCACGACGGGCGCGATCGCGGGAATCACCTGGATGGCGCTCGCCCCCGTGCCGATCACGCCGACGCGGCGCCCGACGAGATCGACGTCGTGCCTCCATCGCGAGGTGTGAAACACGCTTCCCGCGAACGACTCGAGGCCGTCGATCACCGGCATCTTGGGCACGTGAAGCGCACCAGTCGCCGCGATCACCACGCGGCCATTGAATTGCCTTCCGTCGGCGGAAGAAAGCTGCCACAGGCCGGCTGAGCCATCCCAGACTGCCCGCGTGACCACCGTGTTGAATCGGATGTGGCGCTCGATATCGTGTCGTGAGGCAAGGCGGTGAAGGTAGGCCAGGATGTCGGGCTGCGAGGCGTAGGTGTGCGGCCAGCCGGGATGCTGGGCGAAAGAAAACGAATACAGCTGCGCAGGGAGGTCACAGGCACACCCCGGGTAGGTATTGTCACGCCACGTCCCGCCTGGCGTGGCCGACTTCTCGAGGATGATGAAATTCCGCCGTCCCGACTCGAGGAGTTTGATGGCTGCGCAGATCCCACCGAATCCGGCACCCAAGATGACCACGTCAGAGTGTGTCGGATTACCCCGCATTTTCCCCAGTCTGCCAAGCCGACCTCGGGCCCTGGAAGAGCGCATTTTGAAATTGAAACACTGAACCGAATCTGAGATTAAAAGTGCAGAATGGTCCCGGGCTCGTTCCGAAGATTGTCCCATCATGAGTCTCTTGCGTTCGGCCATTCCGACGATCGAGCCTGTGACTCCCGGCCCACGGCCGAGGTTTTCGGTGATGGTGCCGACCTACCGGCCCGGAGCGATGCTCCGCCCGGCACTCGAATCGGTGCTCCGTCAGGCGGGGCCCGACCAGGAGATGCAGATCGCCATCGTGGATGATGGCTCTGATCGGGACGGGCTCGAGCAGCTCGTGCAGTCGATCGATCCACAAGGCCGCGTGGAGATCCACGCGGGCGGCCCTCATCTCGGGCTCAGCGGCAATTGGAACAGGGCGATCGGCCTCGCCCGCGGGCATCTCGTGCATCTGCTTCATCAAGACGACTGCATCCTGCCAGGGTTTTACGAACGGATGGAACGCGGGTTTCTCCGGGCGCCGCTGGTCGGGATGGCATTCTGCCCGAGCAAGATCGTCGACGGGCAGGATCGGCTCATCAAGTGCACCTGGCCGCAGCGCTGGCGGGCTGGTGTGATCGCAAACTTGCTGCCTCGAAT
>Ga0214921_10000745_pt1 | contig 58500 bp, 54 predicted proteins | sample LL1505_MetaG_FD_177992 | JGI IMG/M metagenome (GOLD analysis project Ga0214921, IMG submission 177992) | Freshwater microbial communities from Lake Lanier, Atlanta, Georgia, United States - LL-1505 | ecosystem: Environmental > Aquatic > Freshwater > Lake | place: USA: Georgia | collected...
CGCGGCCCGTAATTGTTTGAACCGTTCGATTAAGGCGTGGATACGGTCCAATATTTCCTTGGTTCTCCGGCTATTGGGAATGGTCGAAAGCAGTTCGTCCATGAGGTCGTTCGCCTGGGTTTCCACTCCGTACCGACGCTGGTTTTCCGGCAATTCCACCACCTGGTGGACATCTTCCAACTCTTCTCCAAAAATCAGTTCGTCGGCCGCCAAATACAGGGAATTCAGCACGTCGAACATGTTTTTTTCGGGGAGGTCGGCGGCGTCCGGGCGGATGGTGACTTCCGTCTGAGGGGCATAATCTTCGGAATTCGCGACAGCATCTATGGGGGCCTCGTTCTCCGCCAAAGTTTCTAGTTCGGTCGCCTCTTCGTCTCGGGACAGGGTACGAGAAAACTGGCGGGCCAGGATACCGTCGGGCTTTTCGCGTATTTCAAATCGTTCAAACGGAATGTTGCGCGGCAGACCCTTGTACTCAAAATCAACATAGATCACGTCCATTTCCGGGTAGGTGGTGATTTCGATCATGTCTTCATCTAAATTTGTAATTTGGCCCGTGATGATGACGGGTATATCACCCCCGATATGAATGTCCACCCAGGTCTTGGGAAGGAGTCCGTGTTGGCGAGCATATCCTTCTTCGTCGCTGCGGCTTAATATGTAGATTTTTTCCACAGATTCGTCGGTTAAATACCCGCGGTTGTCCATATTCATAACGGCGACGGTCAAACTGGCGATATCCAGTAATTCAATGTGTGTTTGATCGATGTAGTCCACCAGAAACGTTTGCTCGTGAAGTTTGTCGTGGTTGGGCGCAATCAACTGAATAATATCTCCCAGGGCTAATTTTACCTCGCTTCCTCCGACCGACACCGGAGGAGGGGTATCCGAGGTCAACTCCGACGAAACCGGTTCGGGGGAGTTTTCCACCATATCGAGAGGAGAACCAACCATAATGGTTAAATTTCTATGATATTATGTTACTTTATATAATATTATTATTATTTTTCCCAGGTAAAAATTGATTATGAACGACCAGAGTTTATGAGTCAGTTACAACTTTATTTGTTCCAATCATGACGTCAGCCCCGGAATCTACTATCGGTACGACGGTAGTTGTCAATTACGATGCGGTCAGAAAGAATTCGCTAATTAAAACCAAATCCAACCACGATTATCTGGTGATGAACTACATCCCCGGGTACGTGTGTTTCAATGACGAAGAATCGGGAAAATATCGGTCGGTGGTGGTGTCCCAGTCCACCCGAGGGTTGGTGGGATACGGACCTAAAAAATCGGTCACGATGGACACCTTTATGAAACGTTACCCCGAATTCGAAGGGCACCTGCCGATGGACGTGGATGTCATGGAAATGGTCGAAGGGACGATGATTAACCTGTTTTTCGACCGCGCGCGAAATACGTGGGAAATTGCCACCAAAAGTGCCGTCGGAGGGCATTACTGGTATTTTCGACAAGGCAACGGAATGTACCCACAGTACACGTTCCGACAAATGTTTATGGAGGCGGTGGGGGAAGCGGCGACCGCCGACCTAAACGACAGTTATCTGGTCCGAAACTTGAATAAAAAATACTCCTACAGTTTTGTGTTACAGCATCCCGCGAACCACATCGTGTTGGACATTCCGCGCCCCCAGGCATATTTGGTGGCCATATTTGAAATTATGGATGACGGTAGCACCACCGGGGAAGCCAGGGTTCGTCATCTGCCCCTGTACAAGTACGCGGAGAGCGATACGGTTATGATGGATAAATTGAATTACGGGATATGTTATCTTCCCGGGCGGTACCCGGGCCTTGGCCCGAGAAATGTCACATATTCATCGGTGGAAATAGACAACGGTTTGGGTCGATTTCCGGTGGGTTACATGATTGTTCATTCTCTCACGGGAGACCGCGTCTCGGTGAAATCCGAACACTACGAACGTCTGAAACAGTTGCGCGGAAACAACCCCAACATACAGTACCAATTTTTGGCAATTATTTACACCCGAAAAATTGCCGAATTTCTTCAATATTTTCCCATGTACAATAAACTATTTCGTCATTTTCACGGAAAGATGACGGAATACATTAAGAATTACCACAAATTATATGTGGAATATTATGTCAAAAAAACCCACCGAAAAAATTTGGAAGTCACTTTGGACAAAACCGTGCGTTATTATTTGTATAAACTTCACCGCGAAAAACATGTGAATCAAGGGCGGGTTGTGACGGAATCGGTAGTCAGGGAATGGTTCTTACACGAAATGGGCCCTGCCACCGTGTTGTTCCTTTTGCGGACACCGATATATACTCTAGTGTAATAACCCCAAGGTTCTCCATCGGTCGGGGGTGGGGGGGGGGGTAATTTATGAAGAGGCGGATGTAGGGACGGGGACGTCAGAGACGGGAATAGCCACCTTCGCCGACGAATCCGTTTTTTTTGTGGGGATATTGGTATTGACCCGGGGTTCGCCCATACGCAACAGATTCACCACAACCAGCCCGAAAATCCACCCCAACAATCCGCCCACAAACAGCTGCGCAAATGTGTGGTTTTTATACACGTATCGCTGAATCACGGTGATCAAAAATAGTGCCCACGATTCGTAAAAGTACTTGCCCGACGTCAAATACGCAAAGGTCAGCGAAAAGGCGGTTTGTTGGGCATGTCCCGAGGGCATACCATTGCTGCGTTTTTGGAATTTTTCCGATACCAAAAAAGGCGTGGAGTCGGCGGGACGTAAATCGTGTATGTAATATTTGAATACGCGTCCATTCAGCCACCCCAATACCAAAAAAGACAGCACAAATACTCCCAAGTATAATAATGAAAAGGTAGAGGTAATGTAGATGGCGAAAAGGGCCGACAATTGCCACCCGAAATACCCGATACCCCAGAAGAAATCCACAAAATGCCTGATTAATTCTTCTACTCCGGTAAACATTGTTACCTAACCTATTTATTTATTGTCTATATCATCTATTTACATTTTGCTGTATGCTTCCGATAAACGACTCAGAACTTGAATGTAACGCATCGAATGCGCCTTATTTTCGTCGCTCATGATGCGAATCGGATCACGTAAAGAATCAATGATATCCAGAATTGCCTTGGAACTGCCTAGATGGCCAACATCGTCATTGTAATCTTTATCGTAGAAAAACGTAATGTCACCCTCATCAATAACGGTCTTGTATCTCGAATATACGAAATTATACCACACTTTGATTAATATAGTGGGATTGGCCTTTTTTGCCATTTCAAAGGCGTTCTTTCCGGTCATGATACCGGTATTACCCGGAAATAATACGAGTAATTCGTTGAAAAAGTCGAAAAAATTGGTATTAAATGTTCTCGAAATGGTCGTTTTATCCATGGCAGAGAGTCACTTTTGGGTGTGTTTATTGGGTCCCCGTATTATTCTATATTTTCACAAAATTTTATGTTGTTTTTCGCGAATATATTTTACAACGAGGGGATAAACAACGGCGGTTGTTGTATTTCTTCGGTGCGCTTTCGCTGAATGGTATCCATATTGACATCCGCGCTGACTTTATCCGGACGGTAGTTGTCGGGAGGAGCGTAAATGGGCTGACCTTCGTCGTTGGCTTTGACGTAATTAAACAACTGACGACTGGCGCCGGAACCTTTGGCACTGAGTTCGTCCGGACTGGCGTTGAAAAAGGTGTATTGTTCAGAAACAATGTTAGATCCCCCCGAACCACCCATATTGTTCACGGCAAACCCTAAAGGTTCTCCGTTACCAAAGTTCGCACTCGCCAATTTCTCTTTGACCATGGGTTCATAATTTTTCACAATGTCGTCTCCCAACACCAACTGGTAATTTTTATTCACCAACAAAAGCGCCGGAACACTGTGAATGTTGGGGGGGAGAACCACGGTGCGGCCGTCTTCCAACGCAATTTTCATCTGATTTGTACGTTTGTCATGAAACCGTTTATCAATACAGATAAAACTAATTTTATTTACTAAATTGGCCTTCACTAAAAATTGGAGAACCCGCTGGGAGTGTTTACAATAATTGCTGTAGTAAAAAATATCCATGATGGACCTGTATATTTTTTAAGGGATTTTATTTTACGGGAACCTACGTCCTAGGAACTCAGTGTTTTTGCGTGCTTTTTACACGAAAACTTCAATTGAGTTTAACCATTTTGGATCCGTACGTTTTCCACAGCACAATGGATGCTAAAGCACCCAGAATCATTCCGTAGAAAACCCCCTCGGATTTATTGAGGTAATATCCGATGAACGGGAACAAAAAGAACGTCAAAAGAGAATAAAAAATCATTATTCCTAACAACATTTGAGAGTTTTTATCAAAAGCCGGCATGTTATATAGTATTTCAAGATATGTTTCAGAGGGGTGGGGGGGGGGGGGGGGGGGGGGTGGGGAGATACGGAGGATCATCGGTCTAAAATTGGATGGTATTCACACACATGGAATGTAACAGGCGATTCTGGAAATAAAACACGAAATAGCCGAGGCAAACCAGGAACATTTGAAAGTAAAACTTGAATCCGCGAGGACGGGTAATCGCCATAAAAATAAACGTCAACAGCGCAATGATAAACAGCACGTAGCCAAACATCGACAAATACAAAAACCACAGGCAGTAAATCTTGTCCATCGGACCAAACAACATATCCATCATGTCACCTTTCATTTTGAACTCGGGGGAGGAGTATATAATATACACCTAAATATTTATCCAAAAAGGAAAAGGGAGAAATCTGGATATTATTCTTCACATAGTGTATATATTTCTACCCCTCTTCTCTGAATATTAGAAATATGGATGTCTCCCATATATGGAAAATTATTCACGCATATTTTCAAGACAACCCTCAATCTTTAGTTGCCCACCACCTGGAATCTTACAACGATTTTTTTAAACACGGCATTTTTCAGATTTTCAAAGAAAAGAATCCGGTGTCGATTTCGTCCGTATATGATGAGAACCTGGGAGATTTTAAACACCAATGTAACATGTATTTGGGGGGCAAAGACGGGTCGCGCATTTATTTTGGTAAACCCATTATTTACGACGAAAACCGCGCGCATTACATGTTTCCGAACGAAGCTCGGTTGAGAAACATGACTTACGGTATGACGATTCACTACGACATTGAGGTGGAGTTCATCGATATACTGGGAGAAGACGAGGCTCCGGCCTTGGTGACACGCGGCGGGGAAACCCCAATTCACGGTGGACATGTCTGCGAAGACAAGGAGAGCGAAACCGATTATCAGAATCAAATTGTACGCCCGTTTCACAATTTCAAGAAGGAAATGTCCCTTGAAGGTAAAGAGTTGGGGGAAGAAATAGCGGGGGGTGCGCCAGGACGCAAACCGCGGGCGGACGGACGCAAGAAAATTATCCGGGAAAAGAGAACCATTCGACCCTTCCAAATTACTCCCGCCGTCGCCGCTGCTCTGCGCGAAGCCACCGAAAAATCAGTGTCATCCAGCGCCGATGAAAGCGGTCAGGGTCGACGTATTCAAACACGCAGCATCATTTTACCCAAAATTTATCTGGGCAAATTTCCCATCATGCTTCATTCCGATTTTTGTGTCTTGAAAGGTCTTCCTCCCGAAATCCGACACACTATGGGCGAATGCCGTAACGATCTGGGCGGCTATTTCATCATACAGGGTTTAGAAAAAACGGTGGTCGCGCAAGAAAAATTCGCGGACAACATGTTGTGGGTACGCAAAGGCAAAGATGCGTACGACGACGACGGTAACCTGGTTTCCGCCACAGAATACCTCTACTCCGCCGACATTCGGTCCGTATCGGAAAACGTCTCCAAACCGATCCGTAATCTGTCGGTTCAGCTCGTCGCCCCGACCCCTTCTTATACCAACCGGCAGATTGTGGTGAATGTGCCCAACGTGCGTAAACCGGTTCCTCTCTTCATTCTCTTCCGCGCTCTCGGTATTCTGACCGACAAGGCCATCATCGAGTTCTGTCTCCTGGACCTGGAAAAGTACGAACACATGGTTGACCTGTTTGCGCCGTCGGTTCACGACGCGGGCTCGATCATGACCCAGGCTCTGGCGATTGAATACATTGCTTCGTTGACGAAAGGAAAACGCACCGAACACGCGTTGGAAATTTTGGCCGACTACTTTCTGCCTCACATTGGCGAAGTTAATTACACGGAAAAGGCGCATTATTTGGGCTACATGGTATTCCGTCTCTTATCGACGGCCACCGGGATAGAAAACGTGACTGACCGTGACAATTTCAAATACAAGCGGTTGGAACTGGTGGGGTCGCTGATTTATGATCTGTTTCGCGAGTATTACAACCTCCAACTGAAACACATACAGGTGAAATTCGAAGAACGTTTACTTTACAGTAAAATTTTGTACGAAAAGGATTTGCCCCTGTTGATTCAGACGTTTCAAGAAGAAGTATTTAAAACCCGGGTGGTCGAAGCCGGATTTAAAAAGGCGTTCAAGGGTAACTGGGGCGCCACGGTCAACACGAAGCGGGTAGGAATCGTTCAAGACCTAAACCGTCTGTCGTTTAACACCTACCTCTCGCACCTGCGTAAAACCAATTTACCGATGGATGCCGGCGCAAAACTGGTCGAACCCCGTAAATTACACTGTTCGCAGTGGGGATACATGGACCCCATCGACACTCCCGACGGCGGCAACATTGGTTTACACAAATCACTCGCCATTTTGACGCATGTAACCCGAGGTGGACAAAACATGCGCCAACCTCTTATTCAGTGGATGCGCGAGAAGATCAGCCTCAAATACGTGGAAGAATGTTCTCCGAAAATACTGGCAAACATGACGAAAGTCATGATTAACGGATACTGGGCGGGATGTATTTTGGACCCCTTTGACTGCGTGAAAAAGATCAAACTGTTCCGTCGCAACGCGCTGTTGCCCATTTTTATGAGTGTGACATTTGAAATCAAACAAAATACGGTTTATGTGTACACCGACGCAGGACGGCTGTCCCGCCCGATTTTCTACCGCGACGACGAATTCCGCCACATGTCGTTTGAAACCAAGGAATTCGGCCAAATTTTGGCCGGTAAAGACCCGGATTTGCGTTGGGAGAACCTGATCGCCGGATTCAACGAAAAACGCGTGGCTGCGCAGTTCAACCCTTACGCATCGCGCATTTATGAACTCCCTGAATTATACGAGGGCGTCAGCGGGGAAACAAATCCGAACAAAATAGAGCGATTCTTGACCAAGAAAGCGGTGATTGACTATTTGGACTGCAGTGAGAGCGAAAACACGCTGATTTGTCTGAATTTGGATCAATACGCGGACAACCCGAAGAAAAAATACACGCACCTGGAAATTCACGAATCGCTGATTTTTGGCAACATGTGTAATTTGATCGTTTTTCCGGAGAGCAACCCCCCCACGCGTAATTCGTTCTCTTGTGGACAGAGTAAACAGGCGGTGTCATTGTATCATACCAATTATCAGGTGCGCATGGATAAAACGGCGGTGGTACTGAATGCCGGACAGATTCCGATCGTTAAAACCCGGTACTTGGACTACATCAATCGTGAAGAAAACCCCTACGGAGTCAATGCGTTGGTTGCCATCATGTGTTATACCGGGTACAATGTGGAAGACGCCGTGTTGATCAACGAGGGGGCGTTGAAACGCGGGCTGTTTCGTACGACGTATTATACCACCTACCAAGCCCACGAAGAAAGTTCCAAAAATATTGATACCACGGTCGACATTAAATTCGTCAACATTGAGGCCGAGACGGGGGTGGTCGGCACCAAACCGGGCTACGATTACAGCCATCTGGACGCTCACGGAATGATCAAAGAGGGGACCGCCGTAGATGATAAGACGGTACTGATCGGAATGGCCTCTACTGCGACCGGGGAAGCGCGTAAGCTCGACCTGTCCAAAACCGCGAAAAAGGGACAGGTGGGAGTGGTGGATAAAACCTTCATGACCGAAGGTGAAGAGGGCGAACGTATTGCCAAAGTGCGGATTCGCGAAGAACGTGTTCCCAACTTGGGCGACAAATTTGCCGGACGGGCCGGACAGAAGGGTACGGTGGGTCTGATTATTCCGGAAATCGACATGCCCTTTACGAAGGACGGTATTCGTCCCGACATGATCATCAATCCGCACGCATTCCCTTCACGCATGACGGTGGGACAAATGGTCGAAACGGTCATGGGCAAAGCGTGTGTGAATGTGGGCGGGTTTGGCGACGGAACGGCCTTTTTAAACAAGGGGTCGAAGATTGGCGTGTTTGGAGAAATCTTGACACAGATGGGTTACCATTCCAGCGGAAACGACATTCTATACAACGGCATGACGGGCGAACAAATCGAGGCGGAGGTGTTTTTCGGCCCCACGTACTACATGCGCCTCAAACACATGGTGAAAGACAAGATCAATTATCGCGCGTTGGGTCCACGTACGGCGCTGACAAAACAGGCTGTTCATGGACGGGCCAACGACGGTGGGTTACGTATCGGAGAAATGGAGCGTGATTCGGTCATTGCGCACGGCATTACCGACTTTTTGACGGAATCCATGATGGAACGCGGGGACAAGTACCACATTGCGATATGTAATAACACCGGCATGCTTTCTATTTACAACCCCAACAAAAACTTGTTCATGAGTCCGATGGCCGACGGTCCCATCAAATTTGTGGGTTCTCTGGACGGGAAAAACATGAATATTGAAAATGTAACGAAATTTGGGCGCAATTTCAGTGTGATTTCCATCCCGTACAGTATGAAATTATTAATACAGGAATTACAGTGCGCCAACATCCAAATGCGCATCATTACCGAGGATAATTTGCCGCAACTGGAGGGGATGATGTTCTCCAAAAACATTCAGACCCTCCTGGGCACGTCGGAGGATACCCAGTTGGACAAACGGATGAATCAATATATTCAAACGAAATTGAAGGAACCGGTGGAGAACCCGGAGATACGTCAAATCATGGCCAACGCGCGACCCGATGTTTCTCCCGCCGCACCCCAGGACAGCCCGGAATGGTACCCGGTGGAGGAGGACGAACAACGGGGCGGTCGCCGTTCACCCAAAGCACCGATCACGTTGGCCGAAGAAGAACCGACGGATGAGGCTTTTCCCGAGTACCAACCTGGGGATTGGGTGTTGTACCGCGGAGACACCACTCAGCCGGTGCGACCCTGGACCGTGTTGGAAACCAGTCCCAATTTTGCCACAATTCAGCAGATGGCGGATCCTGACCAACCGGACGAACCCCAGGAAATAAAGGTGGTTCGTCACACCCGCGAATTCAGCGAAATTTACCCATTTTCGGAGAACCTGGTCATGCCCATGTCTGTCGTACCGGTGGCGGATTCTTCGGAACGCTCGGTGGTGGGGGCACCCCACCAACCCGGTTACGATACGCAGATGTCGGTACCGTTGACGGTTCTCCCCGAGGACCCGGGGATTTCCCGCATCAATTTCAATCCGGTGATTAATGTGGTGGCCGGCGACAACAAGGGAGGCATCGAAGTGAAAACCGGTGAACCCGAACTGGCGGCGGTGGATCCGACGATGCTTCGCGATCCCCTGGAGAACATTCGTATTACTACAGACAGTGATACAAATAAATCCGTCGATGAACCGGTACCTGCCGCAACAGAATCTTCTACGGAGGTATTAAACAGTGGAGTGTTTACCATTAAAAAATTAGAATAAACTTCTTGCCACAGTATCAGTACCAAGACCCGGACCAGGACCAAGATCCGGAACAGCACCAGGACCAAGACCCGGACCCTGACCAAGTCTAGACCGCGATTTGCGCGATTCTTTCAAATCTTTGGCAACCTGTTTGGCGAGAAGATCACTTTGTAAAGTTTCGATGTCTTTCCCCTGTTCTTCAGAGGAAATCTCATCAACGGTGCCTAAGAATGTCAATTTGGATGTATCACAAATCATGATTTCAGGGTGAAAGGTGCCCTGAAAGTCGGTAGATGCGCGCTCCAACGCATACCCATGTAAATTTTTTTCACATAAAAATTGTGAAAATGCGCGGTCCGCCCCGGGATCCGAAACGCGATTACCCAACTCCGTGGCGCCCGGGATATACCCGTAATTTCTTGTCATGATGGCCTGAATATAGGGTTCCGCCATATTGTAGAGGTTCTGGACAACATTCATGTCGTTCAAATCTATCACGAAGAAGGGTTCACGGACCTCGAATTTGAGCGCGACACCGTATGTTTTGGCAACTTCTGGTGAAAATGCGAAAAATACCGGTCCCTGGTCCGCATCAAACGAGACCGAGATGCCTTTAACAAATTGATCCAAATACTTGCGGGTATCACCCTTGTATAGGAGCGTCCCCGGTTTCAATTCGTACGCGGGGAGTTCGACCACAGAGAATGCCGACATGACGGATAAAAATTGAATAGAAAAAACAATAATATATACATAATCTTTATATATTATTAGTACAGTACCCCCAATGGCTTCCAACAATAAAATCCTTAAAATATACAACTCCCGTAAAATTATACTGGACATTCTGAATACGTACCAAGGTTATGATACGGAAGATTACGCCAACTTTAGTATTAACGAGATTGATGCGATGTTCTCCAATGATCAGTTGGACATGTTGTTAACCCGCAAAAAGGACGGTCAAAAAACATACATAAAATACTATTTGGCCGCCAAACAAATACGCCCTCAGAATTTGGACAATATCATTGAAGATCTCTTTTACGTGGAAAACATTTTGACTAAAACCGACACCCTGATTATTATTACGGAAGATGAACCCAACGACACCATCCAGGCCAAGATGGAATATTTGTTCAATCATGACGGTATTTTCATCGTAATTCATAACATTCAGCGGCTTCAGTTTAATATCTTGGAACACTCGTTGGTCCCGATCATGGATACCTTGTCCGAGAAACAGACCCAGGAGGTCATGGAAAAATACAACATCAAAAGTCTTCAGCAATTCCCGGAAATCGGACGGTTTGACCCGCAAGCGCTGGCACTTTCTCTCCGGCCGGGACAAGTCGTAAAAATTACCCGGAAAAGTATGACGGCTTTAGAAACAGAATATTATCGGATATGTGTATAGGGAGATTGACACATAAATTATTTGTTGGTATAAATGGCAACCATTCCGATGCCAGTATTTTCGCAAGATTTGACCAACCTCATGAATCAGGTTAGCGGGGGACTGAATCGAGACAGTACAACTGGCCCAATCTCCACATCTTCGCAAGATTTGACCAACCTCATCAATCAGGGTATGGATTACGCCAATCCGAATAACGTGGGATTAAATTTAAATGTGATAAATGCCCCGACGCCCACAACTTCTCCCGATTTTTTTCATACGGGCAGTCCGGAATTGAATCCAGTCGATATATTTTTTGCGACGCCCGCCGCATCCCAGTATTTTACCACGCCCGCTGCATCCCAGTATTTTACGACACCCGCCGCGGCGCACTATTTTATGACACCCGAAGCAGCGCAATATTTTACGACGCCCGCCGCGGCGCAATATTTGACGGATCAAAGTAACGATTTGATTAACCGAGGTATTAACAGTATAAAATCAATCGGAATACGTGCGAACTCATCCTATATGTCGACCATTCCCTCCAACGGTACGAAAAATTACTACATGCCTTACGACCGTATCCAAACAAACCCATATACCTCCAACTCTTTTTTATACGATTTATCTGCGAATATTCCGGCCGACTGTGATACCAATAAAGATTATGCCCACCGGGATCCGTCCGATCCCCTCTACCGCTCCACCAACGCAAATTGCGCAGCGACGTGTTACACCAACCCATCGAATACCACGTGCTCCAAGTGTTATAACCGCGAATTGTGTAAAACCCGACAATTTAACCACACAATCCAAACTCAAAATGATAGTCACGATACCGCAATTACCACCTACTTGGATGCCAAAACCAACTACAACAATGAAATCATCCGAATTATTAACCTGAGTGTGGGTATTTTTTTAGCATTGACTGCCGGTTATATTTACCGTATATAACCATGACTACCCCTCGGAACCGTGGGAGTGGTAGAATAATGTGGTATAATTGTATATTGAGTAGAGACACATTCTCCATGACGTCGGTCAAACTCGTAGATTTAACCATAAGTAACCCCCAAACTGGCGTGAATCGTCCCAATCCCATCGGATACAATCCAGACGATTTTTATTTTTGGAAAAACTGGGGTACGGATGTTAGTAACTCAACATGTGTCCAATTGTACAAAAACCCCCCACCGGCTCCGAAAATGAACAAAAACACCACCCAACAAAATTACCAATACATGCTGTGTAAAAATCGGGACCTTTATAATCGATATATTCAACTGAACGGAAGATCGGCACTACCGTCGTCATCGCCATCTCCGCCTGGATCGTTTGTTTATCTCGCCAATGATGTCGTTTTTAATGATACCCGCGCACAGTATAGTATGAATATCATTCATACGACGAATTTATGTTTAGGTATTTTGGGGTTGAGTATCACGGCCTATGTTTACAGGTAGACGTGAATCCCCCGTGTACGATTTTTGACTCTCTCCCCCCGCCCCCTAATTCATACAAAAATATTGTATCCAAATAATATAGCATCATGGCATTCATCACGAAGATGAACATAATTTTTTCACTTATTCTGATAATTATTATATGTATAGCGAGTGGCGAATTCGTGCGGTCCAACCAAGAGGGGTTTTGGCATTTTTTCCCATTTTGGAGGCATAAAATATTCGCAAATTCCAAGACTATATATACCCCTCTTACAGCAATAGACAGTCAACCCAACACCCCCGGTATTTACTACATTGAAACTCTCCAAGGTGGCACCACGGTGAATCAACTACCCAACATAGATATTCGACCCGGTAGCAACACTATACTGGCATTCACCATCGACTATAATGGTCAAACGTCGGGTAATTGGACCCAGATCATCGGGGTGACGGGTCGCCCCGACGGTAGTGATCACCGCTATTTAGCCGTATGGTTTTGCCCCAACTCAACCACTTTACATATTCGCACCGCTACTGCGGGCAATACCAATAACAATATTTCAGACTGTCAGTATGCGTTGAGCCCCGGCACCCACCGCATAACCATCATCGGAAATTCCGACCCCAACAGCGGTAACCAAACATATACGGTCTACGACAGGATCGGTGGAAGCGTCAATATTGTTGCGCAAAACGTGTCTCTACCGCCGCAAGCCGACGAAAACGGGAAAAACTATTTTAATTATAACGACAAACGGCTGTATATTTATTCGTCATTTGGCTACGATCACACTAGCAAACAAGGAAACCGAGTGTATGAGGTGGTACTGGTTACTTCGAAAAATAAGTACACATTGACCGACGCGGATAATATTTTATCAGACTTGAAAGCTAATATCACAAATTAAAGGGAGGGGTAGGGGTGGGGTCATAGGAACCGCGCCGCACAGTATTCAAGTGTAAAAAATTGTATTATTATACTATAGTAATAATACAAATAACCCATACATATATTGTACAATAACATATCTATGGCAACACCAGTCGCGTCGGCCAACAATTATTCCCCCGTTTTGGACGCGAACAATCGACCTATTTGTTCGATGTCCACCGTGAAATCGAGTGATCTCAATTATTCGCTGCTAGCACCCAACGGAAATTTCAACCTGGATCCGGTTTCAATGCCCCCCGTGTCTACCAACAACAAGACGCAGGTTCCCATCTGTACCGACGACGAAATTTATCGCATACAGGAAGTGGTTTTGAAGAAATTAAACGCATTTAATTTAGAATATTCGAATTACCAGATTTATCTGTTTAATAAACAACACAGTTTACCGGGGGACCAAACCCCTCAGATGAATTATATCGCCGCCAATGGTGGCGCCACGATTCCGTCCAGCAGTTCCGCGCAAAATACCATGTTTCAAACCATTCCGAGTGCCAAACAGTTACCGAGTTATATTGATTTAAACCAAAGTTTGACGACTTACAACAATCTTTTGTATGCGAAAAACATTTACGCGAGTGATCCGGCGGATCCGTCACTAAAACAACAACCGGACTACTACACTCCCAGTGGACAAGTGAACCCAAAGTATGCCAACAATCCTCAGAGCCAGTTATCTAACCGTGATCCGAGTTCCGTACTCGTACCAAAACATGCGCAAATACAAAAAATGCGCCAAGAACTCGACACCAAGTTGATGGAACTGAACGATATACAAAACAGTGTTTTCGGTTCGAGTAAATTACAGACAGATGCCAGTATTTATGTTACTATTCTCTGGACAACTTTAGCAACTGCCATGATATATTATACGTTTGTTCACATGTAGGGCGCGCGAATATAAGGCAGATGTACACGATAAAAATATCATTATAATATAATAATTTATTGATATTACATTATTTTAATTACACATGTCTGGGTTATTGAACATCCAGAATTCTTATACGGACACTCAAACGCGTATTGATAAAACGAATTTGGCATATATTGAAATCAGAAATGATATGAATCCCCGGTTGGTGTCGGTAGGACCCCCGTGTAATCGCGAAAATCCCGGCATGGGTCTCACGGTTTTCTCCCCGAACGCGGACCTTCAACAATACTGGACCGTGTCGGACGACGTGAACAATTCCCTCCAGAATGCGGCGAAAGTGGCCAACGGGACGGCATTCGACGAAGAAACCCGTATACGAACATTGAACCGTGTTCCCGGATTGTATGTCAGCGTCCTGAATAATATCACCTACGCCTCGGGTGACACCAATTTGTTCTTGGAAAATATGGCAGGATCTATCAACAATCAATTCAATAGTGTCTCGGTCGGTGCGTCGACGGCGGTCGACCTGTTCGGGTATTTCTGTCCGAATGTGACGGGTGCGTGGGAGTTTACGATTCCCAGTTACATGTCGGGGAAACTATACAGCAAACTGTGGATTTCCAATGACAATGCGGTGTATGATTACACGAATACCAATGCGGATATTTGTAATGATGAAAACTTGGACGGCAGTACCGGAGATCGTCCGGTCACGAATTCGTTCACCATCCAATTGACAGCGCAGAGTATTGTTCCCATTCGTATTCAAATCATTACCACTTCAAGTTACAATAGTTCGTCGGGTTTGACTTTTTTGACGGTGAAACCGCCCCCTCAAAGTACCGGGCAAACTGGCCAAATTATTTCGGGCAACACGGCGACGGAGACGTATTTCGTGTGTTTATCGGCCGATGGGACCACACCCTACTACAAGCAATTAACCTATTTTGCGATGGTTTCGGACAATTCCGACAAATACAAAACGTGGTTTTTGGTTTCCTCCCCCGATACGTATAAAAAACTGCGAACCTTGAAATTAAACGATAAATATCAGTATATTTCGCGGAAAGTGTCGACCCCCATCAATGACGTGGTCAAGGGTGCAGTAAGCAAGGCCCAAACGGCCACCACGGCGATTACAGCGCCTCCGGGGGTACCGCTTAAAATCACCAACGCCGTGTATGGTCAAGCGCCGTATGTGAAAACTGTACCTAGTACCCAAATATACACCGAGAAAAAGGATTATCCGGGGGGAGTTAAAACCGTGTCGCTGGCCACCGGTAGTACTTTCAACAATAAACCCGCCACGTTGAATGTACAACCCTATACGAAAAGCCAAACCTACACCCAAACCGTGTACAATACTGAATATATTCCGCAAACCAAAACGGTGACGGGTCAGACCCAAGCGCTGGTGAACCAAAACAGCCTTAATATTGATCCGAACAAATATGGTCCCAATTTTGGAAATCCGGCGGTTCCGGAGAGCACGGGCACGAATACCCTGGACGTCGAGTATTCTTACGTCCCGGACCAATCCAAATATACCGATAAACAAATTTACATCGATACTGTGACGGGCCAATTGATGATTAAGTATCAGTATTCTGGAACAACCTACACGGCCGCCATCAATATGACCTACGCGCCCCCCGTCTGGAACAACCCGTCGCAACCTTGCCCCTACAAGCTGATATTGGACACGTCGGATTCCAATAATGTGAAATTGGCCGTATCTAACGGGGGCAACACTGTGGGATATTTGACAATTTTATCTTCATCGGAAGATGGGCAAATGGCCCAGGCCCTTCCAAACCGTACATGGGCAAACAATACAAATTGTTCCAAGGGGCTCGCCGCCGGAACCGCATTGACGGAAGGGGGGCAGACGTCGTTGATCAGTGCGGATGCCAAATACAAGGTGTTGATTACTGCCAATCACCAAGTTTCGGTGATGTACTGTATTCAACCTTACCTTACCGCCCAATCTGGCGACCGTGAAATCAATTATACTACCCCGAAAAATCTGGATAACCAAAACCAAATTTACTATTTTTATCGCATAACGACCCGAGGAATCGTCGGCAAAAAATTCTTGGCAGAAATGAATACCCAATTAAAAGTTAAAGATTTACATTATTTGCCCAACAACAGTCCCAATGTATTGTCATATGCCAATATGAACGCCATCCCCTCCGCACATTTAATCACGCCCGACGGCTACAACAATCAACATTACAATATTATACAGAATCAAAACCAGCAACAGTGTGAAACCAGTTGCGCGACAAGCACGACCTGTGACCACGCCTTTTTAATGAATACGGCGTCGGGAGCGGGAGGGACGTGCTACGTCGACAACCAAAACAATTCGACGCCGTTGTATTCGACCACCCGGCCCGCCAATTATACGGGCGGAACCTTATTAAAAAAGAATTATTCGATTGCGAATAGCTGCGTAAGTAACCAGAGCCCAAATTATAGCAAGTATAATTATAAAGTACAGTACGAATATTTTCCCGACCAAGTATCGGAATTTACGCTGGATTACACGGCCATGCAAAACCGTCCCGAGTTGACGTATTATTGTGGTCTGCCTTGGTACCAGAACAATGTGGCAAAGATTGACAACATCTACGGGAGTCAAAGTACGGTAGCCGCGGCGAAACAGGAGGGTTTTGACACGCAATGTGCCAACCAAACGTGTTTTCAACGGAACGTTCAGACCTTGACTCCCCTGGTCAATAAGTTCAGTACTACCCAAGATTCGATTAGCCAAACGTACAACAAGACGCAACAGGATTTACAGAATTTCGCGGATCTGTCCAACAATTTAGCTAATCCTATTTATAAGTACAGCGGCGGGGCGTCTCTCATCCCCTCTATATACGCCAATGACCGAAACCCGCAACCGGAAACGACGATTTTAGACGGTCAGCTGAAGGATTTACAACAAAATCTGTTGGTACAAAACACCATGTTTACCCTGGCGTCGATCACCGCTGCCACTTGTTTACTTTTGGCCATATTCGTAGCAAGAGAATAAAACGGGGAGAGGGGGTGGGAGGTGGGGGCGCGCTTCGTGACACACAATATATTTTGTATTGTATATAGTTTAGTGTTTACATACAATACCATGACGACTCCATCGACGTCACCCCATTTTGATTTAAGTTCGTTTTTACAATTACAACAAAATTATGTGAGTCAACTGAACGGGCAATCGGAGAACGGCGCCATCGTCAACTTAAATGGCCAATTGAACCAATTATACAATAATGTGCAAGGTTCTCAGGTGGGCGCTGACGCCACCCTGTTGAAACAAAATGAGGTCAACTCTATTTTAGAAGCCGAGCAGAGCCGGCTACTCGAAAAAAAACAAAACATTGACACGGCGATCCAGGGTCAGCAACGTATGATTGAACTCAACCAAAATTACCAAATGCGCTATGCGGTATATACGCGTATGTTGATGGTGGTGGTTCTCCTGTTGTTTGTCTGTTATGTACTTTCGATCCTGTCGACCTGGCTCACGATTATCCCATCGGCGATCTACACGCTTCTGTATATTATTGTTATCACGGGTTGTTTAGTTTATTTGTATATTCTCTACGCCGGATTGAAACAACGTAATCCGGTCAACTACAACGAGGTATTGGTACCCCCGCCGTTGAATGTGGGAGCCCCGGGCCCCGGAGCGAGTACCAACGCCAGCGGGGTCAGCGCCGCCTACACTTCGGAATTCGGGTCCTACTACGGCTGTATTGGACAAAATTGTTGCGCACCTGGGATCGCCTGGTCACCCTTGACGGGATGTGCGTTGACGCCGGCGGCCGCCCCCGCCCCCGCGCGTTAGACGGAGGCGCTGGGGGCGGGGATAGATTTATCCCAAAAATAATACCCTCTCATAATATAAGGTTATTATTTCGACAATGACTACGCCACCCACCAACTATGGACAAATGTATCAGCTGGTCGAAGCCCAAAACAAACTGTTGGAGAACAATATTCAAAATTTAACGGAAATGTATTCTACCGACAGTTCTCAGAGTGTGCACCTCAACAATAAATATAACGCATTAAAAGATATAAATTACTACCTTTTCCTGGTGTACTGCGGTATTTTAATTATACTAATTGTTTTAGTGTATCGCACGCAAAAAATAAGATGGTACTTCAAAGTTCTCCTGGTCTTCGGTTTTGCGTTGTATCCGTTTGTTATTTATTACATTGAAGATGGGGTGTATCAGGGGGTAATGAATCTCTACACGTTGTAAATCTACGCGGTCAACTCCACATCGTCCACCTCAAACTCGTCGGACAAGGACCCCATATCTCGCTCGTACCGGATCTTGGCCCCGGTCCACGCGCCCAACGCGCTTTTGAATTTGCCAAACCGCTTGTCCATGTACTCGTGAACCTCTTTGCCGGGAGGGGCGCCACGACCGTAATTGCTTTGAAACCACAGATTGAATTCGCTGGTGATCTCGGTCTTGGTAATCTTGCCGTCGGGATCCACGATGATACGGTCGCGAATAAATTCCGCGATGTGATCCTCGCGCTCGCGGTATTTGTTGGTAGATTCCATCACCATGGGACAATCGGTAACATGCCCGTCGGTGCGGAGGACAATTTCCACCAACATGGCCATGAAAACCTCTGACCACACGGGAAACCGCTCTTTGAGTTTGCGGTCAATCTTGAACTGATACGGTTTTTCGGGGTCGCCATCGACCGGATGATCCGTAAACAGTGACATGAAATCTACCACCCGAAAACGGCGCCAAGTCGCGTGATCACGCGTTTTTACTTCTAAAAACTCGTTGGTACATACCACCAATTTCATTTGCGGTACAAACGCAATCGGCGCACTGAAGAGGTTACGTCCACGAATGGGTTCCGTACCGCTGGTCAATTCCTTCAACGCGCCGTCGTTGATGCGGTCTCCCTTCGACGGTTCCTGCATGACCGCGTAACGGATGCCTTTGAGTGCGACAATGTCCGGCGAGGCTTGTCCCTGTTTCATCCGAGCCTGGGTAATCAACGACAGGGGCGCATCACATTTGTAGTCTCCAAAAATACGCGACATCAAATCGGTCAACACCGATTTGCCGTTTTCTCCCCCACCAATGTACATGTGGAAGGTTTGGTTCAGGTTGGCCCCAATGAGCGAGGACGCCAGATGTTCCCACATGTAGTTCCGCAGTTGCTCAATGGGAAAGAGCTTCGCCATGAAATCTTCGATTTCTGAGATTATTTTGGCATCCCGTACCCGGTCCAACTTGCGGTATTCAATGTTGGTACATTTCGAAATGTAGTCCTCGGCACGTCCCGCCCGGAACACCTTTTCCCGGAAATCCCACACGCCGTTCTTGAAACACATCAGATAGGGGTCGCTGTCCAGGAGGTCCAGAAACTTGATTTCATTGTCGTAAAAGAGTTCACGGGCCTCCTTCAAAATGTGGTCCTTGTGACTGGTTTGCGACAATTTCAACACGATTTCCATGATTTTGCTGGTGCGTTCTTCTTCGGGACTCCGACGGCCCTCCTCGTCCTTTTTTTGAGGAGGCATGGCCTGTTGCCGCGCCAAGTTTCTAAGCACGTAGTTGTCCGATTTTTTACGAAAGAGGTCGCGCAATTCTTCCGAAATATGCTTACGTAGAGTCGTACCGCATTCGTCCTCGACCCAGCGATGTTTAGCGAACCGAAACCACTTGTCGTATTTCACACTGGCGCAAATAAATTCGTTTTTATACATTTGCTTCAACACAAAGGCAATGTCCGCATCACCCGAACCCATGCCCTTTTCCGATTTTCCGTTGAAAATCGACATTTGAAACACTTGGTCGATGTAAAAGTCCACGCTCTTTTTACAGACCTTGTCGTACTCGGTTGGGGCTTCCGCGCGGGACCAGTACATGATAGAACGCCGGGTCAAGCCGGTCTCATTACCCGTCTCAAATCCCATCCATTTCTCGTACATGTCGCTGATCGTGTGATACTGGAAATCTTTGGCCTTGGCGCTCATGGCTACCCAAAACACAAAGAGTTTGCGATTCGTGTTACACAACGCCATACCCACCCGAATCCATTTGTCGTAAGATCCCGATTCGTAATAGGTGGGTGGCAGGGTCATCATGAAATCGAATGTTTCGACATAATCGTATTCTTTGTTGGACGACATTTGTTCCAGGGTTTGTTGGACCACCAAATCGAGCTGTTCCTTGTTGCGTATCTGTAACACATTCATAGCGATGGGACTGGAACCGGTAGTGAGCGCCAGACTGGGGTTAGAAGCAGACCGTACAAAGGCACGTCGGTGGTTGGCGCCGTGGGCCGATTCGTAGTTTTGATGGATTTCGTCAAACTCCACCGTAAATATCAACGAGGTGTGTTCGCGGTAACGCACCGAGAGTTTCTTGAAATCGCGGTCCATGTCGAATTTTTTCACGTTCAAATCGGTACAAATCATTTCGCCATCGACGGCATCGTATTCGATTTCGTAATAATGCGTCAAGCGGTACATTTCGTGGTTGGGTTTTTGCGACCCGTAGAGTTGCCAGTTGGTGTGACCCTTGCTGATTCCTTCGTCAAACACGTCCTCCCATCCGTTGGCGTTGATGAGCGGCAGCTTGGACCACAGTTCCGACTGCGGCATGTCTTCGACGATGTATTTCCGCAAAAGTACTTGGGTGATGCGGTCGGCCTGAATCCCGATGATAATGTGCACGCCGTCTTTGGTAATCTTTTTGTCTTCGATGCGGTTGACCGACGGTTTTTCAAACACGTAAATGGGAAAGGAGACCTTGTCGTGAAAGATGAAAATCTTCTTGAGTTTTTCTAAATAAATCTGAATGATTTCGTCAATGTGCGTTTTTTTGTACTGTTTTTGATCTGTCTCGTACGCGTACCGCAAGTCAATGTCCACCACAATGGGTCCGCCCTGTTCCAACTGTTTTTCGGTCAAGAACTCGTTTACACCTTTCGATACCACGTCACGGTAGTAGAGGGACAAGAACTCGTCATATTCTGCCGTAGCAATGTGATATTTTCCGCCCGGGTTGCCAATGCGAGTATTGGTGATGGCCGTGGTTTTATCGTCTTTGTCTACCGCATGTTGCCGTATAAAATCCTGATAATTCTTATATTTTGATTTGTCGCCATTGACAGACGGTGTCATCGTTTGCGTGTTGTGGTGGTTTTTAACTTTGTTTACGTTAGCCATGGGGCCCCAAGGCTAGGTTATATAATTGGGATAATATTTTTTCTGGTATTTTTCATATCAATTTTTTTGGCGCAAGACCACGATGGTAACGCAAAACGGGGGGTAAAAATTGAACTGAATTATATCTATATTTGCGGGTAAAATAGATATAGTTATTTAGTATATTACTACATTGGTTGATTTTCGCTCTCTCGCGGTGAGTAACCATGAAATTTTGCGCAAAATGCGACAACATGTATTATATTGGTATCAACGCCAATGATGCCAATAAACTGACTTATTACTGCCGCATCTGTGGCAATGTGGATGAGTCCATCACCGAAGAAGGGGTCTGTGTCATTGACACCAAGCTGAAAAAGGGGGAACAAAAGTTCAACCACATCATCAATCCCTATACGAAACACGATCCGACGCTCCCGCGTATTTACAATATCCGGTGCCCGAATGCGACGTGTAAGACGAATCACGCCGAAGCGACCCAACCGGCCGAGGTGATTTTTATGAGATATGACGATGCGAACCTGAAGTACATTTACATTTGTGTGGAATGTGACACGGCGTGGAACACCGGCGCATGAACCTCCGCCACGGCGGTTTGTGTACTTGGACCGTAAAATAATTTGATAAAAAATATAGAAAGGAAGGGTTTGACATATTCAAGGGGGGTGGTGTAAAAATATACCAGGTAAATACTTGTCACCATGAGTGATGCTGTGGTTATTTTCCAAAAAAAATATCGTAAAGCATATGAGCCTTATAAATGGCATAGTCAATTTAAAAAGGATATTTACACCGACGCTTTATATATTCTGGATGGGTCCTATTCCAGAGAAGACAAGGAAACTATTTTGTTGTTCATGTTATTTTTTTTTCCGGATGATGCCGATTTATGCTACCGTATGGGGTGTTTGTCCAAAGGATCATCCGTCGAAAAAGAAATGATGTGGCACCGACTTGCTTACGATAAGAACCCTCGGCACATCGATAATACGCGACGACTATGTATGTTGCTGTTTGAGAACAACAAAGGGGTTTATACAGAAGCATTGAATAAAAACGGTACATTGTTCGAGGAATTGAAACTGACAAATGATTTGAATTTTATGATACACTATTTGGGGGTAACGATTGACTATAAATTTTTGAATGGTAAATTACGTTATTGTGAAAAAATGTTGGAAATACTCCGTAAAAATAATGAATATCCTATCCACTATGGCTGGATTATTCATAATAAATATGCGAATATATTGTTAGATTTGGGAGAGATTGATAAGGCGCTTGATATTAATATGAAAGATATAGATATGCTGAAAAAGGGTATGAGTAATCCAGAAACTGCAGATTGGTGTAGAAAAACTATATTAGATACTATCATAAATCATTCTGCGATGATGGATTACTCTTATTATAACCACGTCGAACGATTCAATTTTAGCTCAACTTTGAACAATTTTTATCCTGACCGTCCTATGTTTTCAGTAACATCGCGCGGTATCTACCGTCCTCCTACCAAAATTCGGGTGGGTTACGTTTCGAGCGATTTTTGTTTTCATTCGGTGGCTAATTTTATTTATCCTATTCTTCAAAACCATGACTATTCTCGATTTGTCGTCACCATGTTTTCAAATGTCGATACCAAAAAACATCAGTTACTCACTAATTACGTTGATAAGATTTGTAAGATAGTGAATATTGAACATATGAGCGACGAAGATGCGGCGCGGGCCATTTACAACGAAAACATCGATATTTTAATTGATTTGAATGGATACACCGTGGGAAAGCGATTAGCTATTTTCACCTACCACCCCGCACCCGTCCAAATCACGTATTTGGGTTACCCCAACACCACCGCTCTTAAATCCATACAGTACCGTCTCACGGACGCCATTGCGGACCACCCCGAATCCAAACAAATCTACTCGGAAAAACTGGTGTACTTGCCCGACGGTTTTTTGCTTTTCAAACCCATGTTTCAAGGACCAATGGCCGTGCCACGTGCGACCTCTATGGGGAATTCCGAAGGTGCCATTGTGTTGGGCGCCATCAACCGCGAGGCAAAAAACACGCCTCCCTGCTTGGAAGTGTGGCGTCGTATCCTGCACGCGTGCGACAATACCCAGCTCTTGATCAAGCTCAGTTCCCACGGGGACAACACCGAAGAACGTATGGAATATTACATGAAAAAACTCAAGGTCAGCCGCAACCGCCTGATACTGTCTCCGATACTTTCCGACGAAGGTTACAACAAACTGTTTGAAAAGGTGGACCTCGTGTTGGACACCTTTCCTTACTCGGGGACCACCACCACGTGTTACTCCTTGTACAACAGTATACCGGTGGTCACGATGTACCACAAAGATTACCATGCGCACAACGTGTCGAGTTCCATTTTGACTCGCGCGGGGTTTCCCGAGTTGATCGCCACCGACGGAGACCACTACGTGGAGATTGTGAAACGTTTAGTTAAAAACCCGTCCCTGATTGACAACTACAAGAAAACCATCCACGCGGGATTTGCGCGGTCCATGGAACCCACGCGTTTCATGAAAGGGTACGAGGATGCCCTGATTTCGTGTTTATCCCCGGAGAAATGAATGCGCCGAACTAGATAAAATTGAAATAAAACGCACATAAATACATTTTCATATTATATTATTATTTTTTATAAGATATTATGAACCCATCCAAAACGGACGTTGATCCCGAGATGAATATAACCGAGGAGGATGAAGATGAAAGTGAACAGGAAAGTGAGGTGAGTTCCGTAAACGACGACGACGGCGGACCCACCAAAGATCCAGAGATCAACAGTGATCTGGAGGAGGACGTCGATGACGACAACGACGACGATGACGATGATAACTACGATTCTGAAGAAGAGGGTTCGGAGGACGACGAGGATGAACCCGGTCCGGCGTCGTCCAACCTTCCGCCGCGTCCGACATTTACCACCGAGGGATCGGAAGACGAAAATGAAGAAGACGAAGACGAAGATGAGGACGAAGACTATTTACAAAAATTTGATCAGAACGTACGCCGTAATATCATCGAAGAATACCATCCCGAGTTAATTCAACACAATGATGAAGAAGTAGAAACATTGTGTAAAATTGTACGCGATTCCGAAGGCAACATTGTAGACCCTTTACATAAAACCGTACCATTCATTACGAAATACGAAAAAGCCCGGGTTTTAGGCGAACGCGCAAAACAGATCAATGCGGGAGCCAAACCTTTCATCAAGACCGACCAGACGTTAATCGATGGTTATCTCATTGCCTTGCGCGAATACGAAGAAAAAAAGATCCCGTTTATTATCCGCCGACCTTTGCCCAACGGGGGGTCCGAATACTGGAAATTGGCGGATTTGGAGATGATTGACTGATACACCCAAACACGTGAAAAGAAACACTCCGTCTAAGAATTACGCTTCCAGCGCTTACCGCAATTAGTACATGTAACAAAAATCGTCTCACCCTCGTCACACGACCGCGTCTGTAACGAATAAAATGTACACTTGTTGGATTTACATTTGGAGCAGGTAAACAGCGTCGTAGAAGCCTCCACATTGTTGTTATTGAAACGGTTGGCATCGATTATTTTCTTTTTCTCGATAAACGTGTGCCAGCGTTCTTCGTTGATTTCTTGGTGAGTCATAAACACCGCGTCGGGGGGAGTAATTTCTCCCGACCGAATCTTTTCCAAAAATGCCGGATATTTCATGTTGATATACATGGTTCTCAGCCGATCCACATAAATCTGGACAAAACAGGGATTTTCCCATTTTTTCACAATCTTTTTTTGGGTCGCCTCCCGAATGGCATAATTGTATATCGCCTTTTCCAGATTGATCGCCACCGAATCTTCCGGGACGGCCACTATTTCGCCCAACTTGGCGGTAACATTGGCCCGAAAATCCGTCGGCCGGGAAATTTTGTGAATAAACGACATGCCGTAAAATCCGCAGAGAGCAAAGGATAGTTAATATGTAGTATCACTTGGTGTTTATGTTTTTTATCACCTGAATAAAAACATAATCAATTTTACGGGGGTCTAACTCCAGTCAATAACGATCGCGGTAGCTTGAGAACCAGGAGACACGGTCTTGTAAACTTGGCTGTCTACATAGATTGTGGACAACCGGGTGACCAACTCATCCATGTAGTCCGCTTTGTAAGTGTAATTTTTGGACACAAAGGATGTTTTACCCAATCGGTTGGCGCAGGTGACACCCTGCGTGATGGAAGCATGTAGTGTCTCTAATATTTGTGTTTTACGCGCCTCCTCGATTTGTAGATAATTTTCCCGTAAATTTTCTTTACTTATGACGGAAGGGGATGGGTTCGGGGTCGGAGACGGGGTCGACATCACCAAGTCTATATACTATCTAGGGATAGATATTGTCGCCCGGGGGCGACGACGGGGGGTACCCGGCTCGATCACGGACCAGTCGTCAAACACAAAAATATCACCATGGTGTTGCGGTTTCAATTTCATATTGGGATGGTACACGCGCGAAAAAAACCCGAGAACCCCGGTAACCCAACCAAATGTACCGTTGGACAGGATGATGTGCCGGCACGTACTACCAAACTGTATTGTTTTTATTTCGTCAGCTTCCACCGGAATCATGTCGTATTTTCGACAAAGTTTTATACATACGGGGTGATCGAATTGATCCGTCGCCAAATAGATCTTGCCGTACCCGGAATTGAACCATCCGCGGGGGGTCAACGTCAACCGGTACAAGTGCGACAAAGCCAAATCCACAAAGGGGTAATCGGGAAAATAATCCCACGCGGCGCCTTTTATGCGCAGATGAATAAACACGTCGTTATTCTTATCGTATCGGGATTTAAAGGGATTTTTCTTGATAATCCGAATTTTGCGGAGGGAATCGCATAAATATTCACGTAAATATTTCGCAATAAAGGGGGTTTGATAGAAGAAATCCGTAAAAATGTTGTAGGGAACACTCGACCCTCCCTCTACCACGCGTTGGAATAATTCCTCGTTCAATTCAATGTAGTGGTCGTAATACATTTTGCCGTCTTTGAACAGTTCAATCCCCAAATCTTCCATGAAAATCGGGTGACAGAGAGACGCCCCGTCGTTGCTTAATACCCGACTGTAAGTAAATTTCAGATTATTTTTTTGCGCAACAATACTGGAACACAGGTTGCGAATAATTTGGTTCCCTAATCCGCCGCCGTTTCCTACGGTGCTGTTGATGCGGAGGCCCCGGGTGTCGAAAATGGGATAGACTTTCACGACCGTAGACATGGTAATGGTTTGTTACGTTTACTGTGTATTTGTATTTATGTTTTTTACACATACTGTTCTTCGGCCAGTTCATCACTGCAGTTCAAGTAGTTGTTGGAATGGTTTCTCTGCAGGGTTTTCGACCGTAGTTCCATTTCGAGTTCTTTTTTAGTACGCCGGGTGGGACGTTTGGCGGGTGCGACGGTTCCCACCTTTTTTGCCACGGGTTTTGCCGGTACTTTCTTCGCTTTATTCTTCTGGGTCGATCCCCCCGGTTCTTCATCATCCTCATCGTCGTCATCTTCGTCGTCCTCGTCGTCGTCCTCGTCGTCGTCCTCGTCGTTGTCGTCGTCATCGTCCTCTTCATCGTCGTCGTCGTCGTCGTCCTCGTCCTCGTCCTCGTCTTCATCCTCATCCTCGTCCTCGTCCTCGTCTTCGTCCTCGTCGTCCTCTTCTTCCTCGGCAGCTTCATCCACAATGAATCCGTCCTTCACGTATCCCTCTTTGGTACGCGGCAACGCCTTGTCTGCGGCGTCTTCTTCCGAAATTTCGTCCTCCTCCTCCTCGTCGTCGTCCTCGTCACCGAGTTCTTCAAACCCGCCAAACAAATGATCGTAGATTTTTAGCCACTCCCCCTTGGTCAAATCGACGATGTCACCCGCCTCTCCCCGACCCGTCAAGACGCACGCTCCAAAAAACAAAACGTTGTCCACCGGAGGCGGAAAATCGTACTTGTTCTCTTGACCGGCCCGTCCGCGCGTTTTTCCGTAAAGCGCCACGGTATAAGCCCGATGGTCGACGGTTTCGGACCACACGGTCACACATTCGAATCCCTCGGCGGTTTTGAAGCCGGCTTTTTTATATAAATCGTCCGTTGTCTCGTTTTTGGTGACAACTTCTTTGATGGCTCCCGACTTTTCTACCAATAAGATGGTCGGCATGGCGTTTTGCGCAATAATCACTCCGTCTAAAATAGTAAATAATGGTATTCACTTGGCTTTATGTGATTTACAATTATTTTTGAAATTTGGTTAGTCTGAATTCACATGCGCCCGCGACCATGCGAAAAAAAGGCGAAAACCTAATATCATCGGGGTCTATAGGATTCCTGAATGTGGGGAATAATACAGATTGCGGTGATATCGCTGATGTTAATTTTATCCGTCCATTATTTATTTCAATATACGAAAAACACACTGACCCCTAAAAAAACTAAAAATGTCATGGATTTTCAGTTACAAAAATACCGGCTGATGTTGGAAGATTTGACGGCGGCCAATAAAGCGCAAACATTCGAATTTTCGGGGGGTTTTGTTTCCCCCGAGGAGAACCGAACTTCGGACACAGATGATGTACCTTATTATGAACCTTCTACCTACGGAGATGACACCCAATCTGAAATGGGATCCACCGTGGATTTCTCACTGATGGAACGCGAACTCATGGAGATGATCTAGCGAAACCCGAACGTTCCTACACTTTCTACCCGACGAGATAAAAATTGACATAAAAATTGACATAAACAAATACGGCTATCAATAGTAGACATTGTATAACATGCTGGACATAACTGTATTTCCCATTTCCGAGACGGGCCGTCTATTACAAAGATTCCCCTATGTTGAACTTTCTTATGAAACCATCTCACATAAGAAAGTTTTACCTCCGTACGATTTAGCCGTTGCCATTCCTCACGGTAAAAAGTACTACGCCTGGTTCTCTTTTTACGGCACCAAAGACGTCATCTATTTTCTGGAATTGAATAAAGAGCGCAAAATTGTCAAGATTTTCATGAGAGAACATACGTTGGGGGCGAACATATCGTGCGACACCGTCGTTTACGGGGTGTTGTTGCCCGAATCATCGCGGTTCTTAATTGAAGACATTTTATTGTACCAAGGTATTCCCATGAAGAACGCCATGTTTGGAGAACGTTTACCGTGGTTACACCGGTTTTTACGAGAAACAGTTGACTGGGGGTTCTCTCTTCCCGCCATGTGGGAGTACTGCCCCCCCGGGTCCGAGACAGACGAACACAAATTGCCGGAAAAATACCGCGAACTTCCCTACCCTATTCACCATATCCAGTATCGCGCTTTCTCACAGAATTTACCTTGGCTCAATTACCCCTACAACGCATTTGCTACAGTTCGTAAAATGAATCAGCCTCCCGTCCTATCCACCGCCCCGCGTACCAACCCGTTGATCGCGGAGTACCGACCCACGATACGTATGGACCTGAATAAACAGCAATACAAATTCCGCACTGTTTTCCAGGTCACTGCGGACATACAGTACGACATTTATCATTTGTTTGCGTACGGTAAAGACAAAACGCCGGTGTATTACAATGTCGCGTATATACCCAACTACACCACCAGTGTCATGATGAACCGAATATTTAGACGTATCCGCGAAAATGAAAATTTGGATGCGATTGAGGAAAGCGACGACGAAGAAGACTTTCAAAATGTGGCGGAAGACAAGTATGTGGATCTCCACAAAACTGTGTTCATGGAGTGTCAATTTCATCCGAAATTCCGGCGCTGGGTGCCTTTACGTGTCATACGTCCGCCGTGTAAAGTCGTACACATTTCACAGCTGTGACATGCTACGGAAATTATATACTACACATATATAGTCATATTACGCGATGTCACTTTCACAGACTTATCCGGCCAATTACGCTTCGGTGTTGTATCCGGGTCCCAGCGGGTACCAGGAGAATATTCTCCCCAAGATTGCGGATACGGGGATGGGAGGCAATTCCGCGGATTATACTTCCAAGGCGGTAGGTGGTGCGCGCCGTACCATTCCGAATGGTCCCGCCACACGTAAATCGCGTCGTAAAATGGCCTCGCGAAAATGGCGGGGGTCGGGACGCGACAAGAAAAAATCAAAACGTGGCACGGGGAAACGCCGGTAGGGGGTGGGGTGGGTGGGGATCACACGACCGACGGTGTTACATATTATCCAACGAAATCATACATTTACCTTTGAAAATGGTGACGGGTTCGGGTTCTGGGTCTAGGGACGAGGTCGTACTGTCGTTGTCCGTCCGGGCCGGACCCGAGCTGCCTCCTTTACGCGGTTCAAACACCCGTAACCACGTGGAATCCGTGTTCCAGTCCAACATAAAACCCTGATATTTTGTCGAATCTATACTCCAAATGCGGTAATTACACTTGCGGTAGTAGGTTTTTCGTGCGCGCCACTGATTCTGAAAAAGGTCATGAGAGTCGACAATGTCTACCACGATGGGTCGCTCGTGTTTCATCCGTAGAATACGTCCCACCGATTGAACAATGTCGGTTTTCGGGGTCGCCAACACCAAAATACTGAGCGTCTTGATGTCGAGGGCCTCGGCCGCCATGGCGTAGGTCGCCAACACAATGTTTTGTTCTTCCGTGGCTTTCAGTTGATCGGGTTTCATCCCGCCCACATAAAATCCCACGGTGGCGAACCCGCGGTGACGGATGGCCTCGTACAAATAGGTCAACAGGGACCGGTTATGCGCCAAAATCATGATTTGTGCGTCGGGGTTTTCCTCGCGTAAATCATGGAGGACTTTTACCAGGAAATCTTTCCGCGGACCAAATTCGCACAGTTTGGTGATCATGGTGCTGTATTTGGGCTTGCCGCGGAAATCTGTGTCTGTTTCGTTGAATTCCGCGTCGGTGGATTTGAATTCAATGCCGCGGACAAAGACGGGGTCGTCGGGTTTTTTTTCTGTGGAATACACCATTGGTCCGATAAACATGTGGAGGAGCCGGGTGAGTTTGTCCTTGCGCTCCACCGTGGCCGAAATGCCAAGCATGTAGGGTGTGATGGTTTTCAGGAGGGTTTTGGAGAACTCTTCGCTGCCGATACGGTGAACCTCGTCGATGATGGTGAGACCGAACTGGGAATAGGTGGCCTGGGGGAACGGTTTGTTGTACATGGTCTGGATCATGGCAATCACAATGTCCTTGTCGTCCACGTCGTAGATTTGCGCCTGGATTCGGCCGATGCGGGCACTGGGGGCGTATTCTTGGATGCGCTCGATCCACTGGTTCATGAGGAATTCTTTGTGGACGAGGATCATGGTTTTCTTTTTAAGGAGGGAGATGATTTTAATCGCCATGACCGTTTTACCCCACCCACACGGAACCTGTAAGATACCACCTGAACATGCCTGAGGAGGAAGAAGGGGGCGTGCGGGGGAACCTTGGTTCCCCACAAAGTTCATGTATTTATCCACAATCATGGTCTGATAATCCCGCAATTCTTTCACAAAGGGCACGTCAATGTCGAGACCCGGTTCGATTTCCGACGTGTCGGGCGAGCCGTAGCGCTCGATCCCGTAAAACCGGGGCAAATAGATTTTGTTGTCGTTTTCGCGGTAAACGGGGAAGGCGCCTTCGTCTTTGGGCGCACCGTACGTGACCCCGTGTATTTCGGGTTTCAACAACAAATCCTTTTTAAGAAATTCGAGGTCGGGAGAGGTCAGGACCGATTTGGGTACCGTGTAACCCTTTTTTCCCAGATAGGCCTGGAGACGCACGGATTCCAGGTATTCCGGAGTTGGCGCAAATTTGGGCTCGGGTAGTGGTTTAGCCGTCTTTTTAACGGGACCGCGTTTCATAGTTTGATATGGTTGGTATTATGATAACACAATATGAAATAATATCAATTTTGTAACTGTGTAAAAAACCTCGTCGTAACAAAAAAACCTCGTTATATGGTAGAAGTATATGTCAAAATCCCCTCCAGTTATAGATAATAATACAAAACCAAAACAACCGTCTTTCGTGTCGGCGGTCAGTAGGATTAGTGGCGCCGGTATGAAAACAAAGAAAAGATTCAGCATATTACAAAACATTGAAAATTTATTAGTCAGTATGATCAGTTCCCCACATCAGGTAAAACCGCTAAGTGATATTGTAGAAAATGACTACAAAAATATTTCACAACACGGCAATGGAACTGGTTCGTCAAAAATCAAAACACAATCTTTAGATAATACGTTGTATATAAAATGTCTTCTACACGAATTGCGGACACCCATCACCAATATTTCAATAGGATTACACCTCCTCAAAGAACAAATCGAGAACAAGGATACACAAACTATTGTCATAGATACGATCGATAGCCTGGAATTTCTAAAAAATGTTATCACTAAGTTTGCGATGGTTCAAAACGGCAACCTTGTATTGAACCCGTTTGAACCGTTTTCATTTCAAACGATGATGAATGAAATAAACACATTACTTACATATAAATTAGCCGAGTACAATGTCGTGTTTCGTTATCACATTGACCCTAACGTTCCCGTGTGGTTTTTCGGCGATGCGCATAATATACAACATGTCATCATAAATTTATTGAAAAATGCCATTAAATATCGTGACATAAACCGCATCAATACTGTTGTGGTCAATATTACGGCGGAACCACTTATTTCAGGGGAACAAATCGTCCGCATTTCCATCAAAGACGGGAATGATCATTTGTTACCTCACATCAAGGAAAAACTATTTCAAGCTTTCAATACTACCACCGGGTCCGGATTGGGTCTGTATATTTGTAAAACCATTACGGAATTACACGATGGAGAAATCAGTCATCACTTTATTGACCAGGTAGGAAACGAATTTATTGTTTTATTGCCATTGAAAATTGTAGCTATACCGAATAACCACAGTAATAGATTATATAATGTTTTACATGTGGATGACAGTGCGTTGAACCGCAAACTTATGTGTAAATTTCTGCTAACCTTACCGTTATTTGAGGTTATTTATTTGGCGGAAAACGGAACAGAAGCTATGAAGCAGATGGAAAAAAACGCAAATAATATACACATTGTCTTGGTAGATAAAAATATGCCAGTAATGAATGGTTATAATACCGTGAAAGCCATGCGCAACGCGTCTTATACCGGGTTGATATTTGGTCTAACCGGTGATAATTCGCAGGATGATATCGACGGATTTATCATGTGCGGAGCAGACTACGTGTTTGTTAAACCATTTGATGGCATTCAACTCGTCTTGATTCGTAAATTCATCGAAAAGTATGGTCCGGAGCGACCAACCGATAAAAAGATTAAAAAGATTAATAACGTGTTGGAATGGGTATAGAGGGAATCGAATGTAGATGTATATTGCGAAGAATGAAGATTGCCTTGTTGTCCCTGTTGCCTTTGGTGCACGCATTTGGTCTTTTCCCTTGGTGGACAAAATACATTCATAAAGTAAACCCCGCCGCGCCCGCGCCTGTAATCGACGCACCTGTGATCAATTCTCCCAAATTGTGTGTGAATTGTAAATTTTTCTTGCCCGCTAGAGACCCACGTTTCAGTAAATGTGCGAAATTTCCGAAAAAAGGGGACAACACGGATTATTATGTTACTGGTGAAATCTACCCGGAAAATGTCGAATATTATTTTTGTTCTACGGCAAGATCCACACACAAATTCTGCGATAAAGAAGCCAAAATGTACGAAGAAAAATCCCATTTTACATAAAACCACATAAATGTTCCTTCTTATCTATAGTATAATAATGAGACTGCCTGTCATTGTTGCGTCCCGGTTAACACGATCTTCGGTACGAGGATTCATGATCCCATGGTGGACGAGAAACCTCAAGTTAGGTAATCCTGCGACTACCATGTCTACATCAGTCGGGGGCGATTTACCCAAACTGTGTATCAATTGTAAACATTATTTGCCGTGCGATGTTCACCCATCGTACGGAAAGTGCGCGAAATTTATCCTGAATTATAATATTAACTATTATGTCACGGGCGAGGGGAACAAGACCGATCATTATCACTGTTCCGTGGCGAGATCCTCGCCATATATGTGTGATTATAATGGAATAGAATTTGAAGAAAAGAACATATAGAATTATTTTGTAGGTATACTACAAAAACGGATGCCTAGAAAGTCTGTATATTCACAATCTTCTCAGCCGGCGTTGGTCCATGGTCCTCCGCCGCCTTCATCACGACCCACCAAACAATACGACATTCGTCCCCCGCAGCCTGAACACCCCGTACCCAGTTTTCTCGGGTCCGTCATCCAGGGCATGGGTCTGGGGGCGGGGTCGTCGTTGGGACACCGCATGACCGACGTCATTTTAGGTCCTCCTTCCCGTCCGGTTGACCGTTCTTTGCCCGTCACCATTTCGACTTCATCTACTGGTAACCCGGGAGACCCCAACTGCGACGATATTTTGGAAAGGTACCGTCAATGTATGTCTCAAGATTCATTCGCATGTGATAGTATCTATGACGAATACTTCCACTGTATACAACCATTTATGTCCTCCGTCAAAACCAAGTAGTGATATTCGATATTCCCTGTATTTGTAAAGCGTTCACACCTTGTCAATGTGTAATAAATTACACAGGTCTGATATAATATTAGAATTATCTCCTACATGAACATTTTTATCCGACAATTCATAGTGTAAATATCCATCGGTGTCAATATATTTGTCGTAGGGATAAAAATACATATAACCACATTCTCCGCATTTTTGTCGTATCAATTCGTTTATTTTATTGGTAAAACGTCTCCTTTCTTCGTTGGTACCTACAAACGGATAAACACCTTTATGTAGTATTTCGAAATTTTCGACCTTTGTGGGGGGTATGATTCCCACCACAATTATATGTTTATACACAGCAACACTGTTTTTAATCGCATTAAAATAATTCGTAACTAATGCTTCAATTATCTCATCTTCGTTTCTCCCCAAGTCAATTTGGCGTTTGATGTGACATCTACAATCTACCTCACCATAACAAATAACAATGATACTTTGATTGGTGTGTATGTTATTGTCGAATTTTATTATTTTGTTGTCTCTTCCTACCCGAAACATGGTAATAGATGGTTCATAAAAATTATGACAGGACATATTTTTAAATCCGAAATGCGCATGACTATCACCATAAATAAATATATTATTCATGTTTACTAATATATTTATCGTATTTTTATGTCTATTATTGTTGTTCACTCAAATCTATTGTAAAAAGAATATTATCCGCGACATGATCTATGGGCCGTTCGTGTCTCAAATCATACACTTTTACATATTTTTTCAAATTGTCGGGTACTTCATTTTTCAATATTTGAATCCAATCCCATTCTTGTACATCTTCAATTACTAGAATTCCATCCTTTTTCATAATTTGAGAATATAATTTTATAAATTTGATCATACTCTCTAAGGTATGGGGGCCATCGTCTAATACTATGTCAAATTGGATATTCTTATCAATAAAGGCTGCGTTGAAATATTCGTCGTCGTATGCGTCAATGGACGTATGTAATATAATTCTTTCGTTATTTCGGATTTCACTCCATACATCACCAATAAATTTTGTGTCCAATGCGTATATCTTGGCATTTGTAAAATAATCGTACCACAATTTGATACTGCCGCCACCCTCACCCGAATAATTGCCGCCTATGCCAACTTCTAATACATTTGTGGCGGTTTCTTTTTTATTACTGAAAAGTTTTTCGTATGTTTCCAAGTAGGAATGTCTGGTATTTTTATCCGTACGATCATTATTAATGAGTTGTGATAACATTGTAGGTATGTGTATATACAGACATATACATACATTATAATATTGAATAGAACGCAGGTGTGGTATTCTTGTACCTGTTTTACCGCGGCCATGGCTAATACAGAGCTCGTCGCTAAAATATCTAGTAATAACCGCAAATACGTTAGGTGCGTACAAAATTGTATGAACTACGTCCAATCTAAATAATATTCCAATAATATAACTCATGGCCAATAGTTTACTCCTACAATCTTCGGTGTTTCACGGAATAATATTGTTGGGGCTCATCGCCGTAACGTATCCACACTTACCCATGTGGATAATCATTGGGGTCATTCTTGTCATCATCACTTCGTGTTGGAACCACGGCACTACAAATAAAATCGCAAAATGGTGCGACCGCGGTATAACCACGGCCTTGGTGGTGGTTTTATTCTATGTGTTATTGACGGGGACCGTTGCTTACGGTGAATACATTGGATTGGGACTCGTTTTAGCCGGCGTACTGTGGTTATCCTCGTACCAGTATGTAGGTACACCGCGCAATCGTTTACACTGGACGGCGCATACGGTGGCCACCGTTGCGGTCGCGGCATTTTTGTTATCCATCCTGAATCAACCGTACCGAGATAATTAGACGGTATATCGCACGGAAAATTGATTATTTTTCCGTAAATTGTGATAAACGTAACCATACAAGGATGAAGCAACCGACTCAAGAGAACCCGAACCCGAAGCCGGTGTATGTGTTTTCATATACCGCCGCGAATCGATACACTTCGACGCGCGATGTCCCCACGTGGACCCTGGTAAGTCCCCCTGCTCCTAGTCCCGTGAATCCCCCCGTCAATACCTCTACCGAAGATGACGACGGCATCCCCTGGGCGTCGATCCGACGATAAAAATTGATTGTTTTCGGGGTATTTTCTCGAGATCCACCAATCACACACATGATGAATAACACTGAAACGAAGGAGGGGCGTGCGGGGAACCTTGGTTCCCGCATGATGGACGAATACACGTTGAAAGCACTCCGGACACTGGCAAACCAACCCGGGAAACCAGGTAAGGCCCTCGGCATCCAGGGCATTTGTGACATGGTCGAGGAATATCTCGGGGTGAACCGCGACATATTCCGACGAGAACTCGTAAAGAGCCGCGCCATTTTGGACGGCGCGCTTCTCATGTGGCAAAAAAAACAAAACAAGGTTGCGGAGCAGTACTTGAATGACGAGGTGACCTACGAAGAACTGACCGACATGGACCTCTACTACATTGATTTGTATTACTTGTACCCCACACCCACAAAAACGTTTGATCAGCATGTCAATACCATGCACTTTACCGAAGGAATGTTGACCGAGGCGGAGATGGCCGCGCAGTACGCGGCCGACGAAGCGGCTCATCAGGCCGCCATGGAAGAAGAATGGGCGTTTCAAATCGAACTCGACCAGGCCGTAGATACTTACTATGATCGATGGGACTAAGATTGTGTGTAAAATGTAAAATCCCTTTTTTACCGATCGCGTCATAACACAAATTACCCGTACAAGTCGCGCATTTCGCTATAAGTCATGGGCCGACCCATTTTTTCTTTGAATTCCGCATTACCTTCGGCTATAATATTCAAAAATGTGGGACTAGATACAGATGTGATGGTCCCATTCACCATTCCGCTTGTAATTTTCTCGGCCTTCTGTGTGCCCTCCTTTTCCAATTTTTCTTTCAACCATTTAGGGGCGGCGTCATTCGCGGCCGTTGTTTTTGCTCCCGTATTCGCACAGACCAACTGCTTCAATTCTTTTTCCCCGGTAGACATTATGAATATGCGACAATAATCCATTATGGTGTGTTATTAATCAATTTTTGTGAGGGAGGGTGGGGGACCGATTATTTCTGTAAATTATGTATACATGTCGAGCTCGGTGGGCAAAAATCCAAAACCGTCGGCATCCAGGCAACGCACATACAGATCGAGTAAATTGCGCCCCAAGAACATAACGTCTGCGTGGGCCAACCTGAAAACCCCTATAAAATCATCAAAGAGTGTAACCGCGGCTACTACCCGAAAATCAAAGAGCGTGTCCGCATCTACTACCCGAAAATCAAAGAGTCCTTCACCCCCCATGACACGTGAGGCAAAAGAGAGACGTATTTCGGTCCATTTAGCAAAGCAACTTGTCAAGAAGGATCTCGCGGATCCCGAAAAAAGAGAGAAAGCACTCGCTATGCGCATGAAAACCGAAAATAGACTGAAAGAGTTTCTTGCGGCCCAATCACGTCTTGAACCGCGTCTCAATGATCCTAAAAGAATACCGGGATTACTCAACGCAATATGCCCGAATTCGGGAGAATGCGTCGCGTTTGGTTTACAAGTTGGACCCATGCGGGCATATTTCAATAATTACAATTTGTCTCTGGTAGATAAAAACGCGGTAAAACGAATCGGCGGCAATTCTAATAATGGCTTTGTATTGGAGGTTCCCTTTGTCAAGGACAATTATACAGCATACACTGTCCTTAAAAGTACCCAAGATGCGGACAGTGACAATTTGTTCTACGAAGCCCTGGTCGGACTCTATATCAATAAGAAGAACTATATATTCCCCTGCTTTCTCGAAACCTACGGATTGTACCAATGGCCCAATAAAGCTCAGCGAGAAGCCGCGTTCGATGGAGAAGTAGAACAACTGGACCAATTAGAACGAAAAAATATGTCCTACAACAACTTCTTTGATAAACCCGAATTTATCAGCGATACTTGCTTGAAAGCACAATTGGGTTGTATTTTGATTCAACATATTCACGGCGCTCGCACTTTATTAAATCATATTAGAAGTTTAAAGAATAATATGCGATTTTTCACCTATCATCTCGTCCAATACTTGTATCAGATCTATGCTCCATTGGGTGTACTTTCGGACGAATACACCCATTATGACCTCAAGACTGACAATGTATTATTATATACGTTAGGAAAAGACAGAGACGCGGATTATCATAAGACTGCAATGCGGGCCGAGGGGGTACCTCATAATGGTGAATATATCACGATGAATTATCATTATCCCAACGGCAAGGTGGTTTCGTTCAATACGTTTGATATTGTGAAAATTATTGACTACGGACGATGCTATTTCAAGGAAAGCGAAAAACACAATTCGCATAACTATCTCAAAGTTCTCCGTGAAAGTATTATAAAAGTCGCCAAGAGCGACAAAGATCTAAAAGCAAATAATCCCAGGCACCACGGGAAATGTACCAACTATAGTTACCAGATTTTAGAAGATGAAGATCCAGAAGGAAGCTTTCACTATATTTGTAGCAACAAACGGAACAAAACTCACGATTTGCGTCTGGCAAGAGAAATTTGGACCACACCTGAAAAATACAAAAGCGAAAACCAGGATGAAAACGGTCTACGGAGAATTTTAGCCGCGATCTTTTACGAAGACACCTACCAAGTCGAGAGAGGAAAAACAGATAACGGATACGGCAGCGAAGAAGTGCCCGGACCAAGTTATACTGATTTGGAAACACTGAGAAAATCGAATCCAAAGGCAACGATGAAATTGGAACCCGAGATGTCGATTCGAAATGTCGAGGATATGCATCTAGCTTTGAAAGACCTCATATTACATACGCCTCACTTCAAAAAGATGAGCGAACTGTTTGAATCTCACAAAAAGATTGGGGAAATGGACATATGGTTGGACGGGTCGAAGTCGTTAGTATATACGGCAGCGACAAAAACCGCGTGATAATTCCATGGTGTACAACTAGATATTACTATAATTAGTTGTATTTGAGAGACAACGGATAAAAAATTGATTCTTTTTGATCACGATACTCAACATGGCATCAAGCAAATATGTCCGCATATTCTACAATTGCCCCCTGGAACGAGCTGCCCCGCGAGGTGAACCTGGTCATCCGGGATTTTCCCGAAGGCGTCGGTCGAGAGGCCCTGAAGGAGACGCTGTTGTCGGCCTACGGCGACGGCAGTCCGAGCGAGTTCAAAGCGGTGACGATTGCGTTTGCGCAAACGTTTAGCACCGTGACTCACCAGGCGGAGGATGTCATGTTCGCGTACGTCAAGGCCACTTTTCGCGACGACATCGACGACGAGACACTACACTACCATCTCTACTCCTACGCTTATGGGTGGGCGTTGCCCATTCGTATGGAGTATCAGGGGGTGACCCATCATCTCTTCGCTACGCTCAGTGAAGGCCATCCGTCCGTGCCGTTCCTGAAAGAGGTCTTGTGGGAGCACCAGATGGCACGTGAGTCCGCCACAGCGCGGCTCGAGTCGGTAGAGAAGGAGTTGCGGAAGAAGGAGGAGTTGCTCTTCAAGCGGCAGGACCAGTTGTTGGAGTTGCTTGAGTTCTTCGAGTGGACGCGGAATAGTAGCCGAGTAGCCCCTTAAGTCTTAGTTCGCGCGTAGTTATAGGTTGTGTGTAATAAACCTTTTTTCACACCATTTGAAACGACATAAAAATAACGTCACAACAACACTTAGTCAGACAATGCAACCGTCTATTATTGATTATAATGCCACCGAAATGATGGCGAAATTCAATAAACTAAAGGAAGAATATGATAACAAGGCTATAGAACCGTATGAATATGGCGAAGAATATTTGAAAGAACAGGATTTTAGAAAGACAATAGAAAACTTTAACGCGATGATTACTGCGAAATTAGGTGAACTGAAAACGATTAAGGAAAAAGTGACCAAATTGACCAAATATAAGAACAAATTGGAGGAGATTTTTAAAAATATTCGGAAGACGGAAAAGAGCTATATCGACCTCTACAAAGTAAAAGTGCTGTGCATTGACGATTTAAGATTAGAAAAGCCTATGTGCTCTATTTCTGAGTTAATGTCGAGCGATTTGGGGATAGACCAGGAAACCGCGATACTTGACCCGACCTTACTGAGAGAACGATTTTTTTCTATAAAGTCTGAATATCTCAACAGCCTATGTGATGTTTACGAAAAAATCGATGCTAAAATCGAAAACGAAACGTGTAAAATGAAAAAAATCACCGATTTTCTGGATCTTTATAAAAAAACAATTGATACCTGCGATACCCATAAAAAGACGCTTAGTAAATATTGCTGCACTATATGTTACGAGAACGAGGTAAAGATGTGCCTCCAACCTTGTGGACATACCTTTTGCGTTAGTTGTACCGAAAAATTAACCACCCGTTGTTTTGCCTGTAATGGAGCGGTCACGGCCAAAATCAAAATGTATTTATTAGGAAAAGATGACGATGACGCATCAAACACATTAGCAGACATTGTCCCGGCAAACACTACCCCCTTAGCCCGGCGCACCTTTTTTCGCCTGTAATGGAGCGGACGATGGTGGAACCTCGCATCAACGAAATAGTATACAGGCTTCTTGGTACAACGGTATGAAACAGAAAATTGACATAAATATTACATGATGGTAGTAATAGTAATAGTAATAGTAAATGGTGTTCGAGAAGTTGCCGGTGGAATTGTATAACATTATCCTCGAATATGCTGGCGAGGTTAAATGCCGCAACGGAAAATATATGAACCAAATTCCCAAAGACGACGAACGATATCGGTTACGCATTCCGTTTATGTTTAGTACTAAAGACAGTCTTAATAGCTACGTCAAAGTAATTGGGTTCTCTAACAAGTGTAGTATACAAGTTCGTTACTATGACCCCCTTCAATCGCATCTATATACGTATTATTATGGTAATAGATTTCCCGCCGAGAAATCAGATGAGTATATTTGGGAATAACAATTTTATATTTTTGTAGCAATATAAAAAATATCGTGTAATGAAACATATCGATGGAGGGAGAACTTATTGTACTTATGGGTATCGTATTTGTTATAATCACTATTTTTTGTTTGATACACGTTGACCGATACGAGAACGAAGAAGGCGCAGAATGGTGGGCAAAACTGAACGGAGAAAATTGATCTTGTTATAGTATTACACAAACACTAATACTATAACACTGTAATTATGATGTTGTTTCCGCGAAGAATTCTTCTCGCGGTCAAGGGTTTGCGTATTCCGACCCGATCCGGTTGCCATAAAAAATATGTCCAAACCGAGCAAGACAAGAAAAAAGATAGAAAAATGATGACAGCGTTATTCGTGGGAGGCTCCTTGGGCGGTCTGGGTTTTGCGCACAGAGAGATTTTGAATAGACATAATTACAAACATAATTTTGTCGAGCGAGTGCTTATGATTACTGCTTCGGGTATGGTAGGATTTGGGGTAGGATGGTTCGCAATACTATTGTCGCCCATTATCTTACCCATTGGACTGGTCGTGGCCGCACTTGATTACTTTTATCCTCCTCCCTCTGAAACAGACATGTAATGTATGTGTGTAGATCTTACAAATTATATTGTTGTTTGAATTCGGCCAATGTCATGATGGGAACGTTTTTTTCTTTGGCTTCCTTCAATTTACCCGACGTATGGTTCTCATCCACCGTTTTAACCAAGAGCGCCAAGAGCCCGTTCTTGATGTTCGGAGACACCTTGGCGCCACGGGTTTTGAGAACCGCCTCCAAATCTTTGTCGCGGAACCCGGTCATCGCAATCGATTTTCCGTAGAGGGGGTTGTTAGTATCGGGAGCTGTCGGCTTCGCATCCGTCGGCGCAGCCGGACCCGTAAACATGGACATGACCGATCCTATCACCGTATTCGTCGCAGGAACCGTAGGACTCGTACTCGCACTCGCACTCGCAATTTTTTGTCGAATCTTGTCTTCCAACCTACACTCTTTGATAAAGGTCATGAACTGGGGAATGTGTTCCACAAAACGTTCCGCCGTCTTCTGACCGATGCCCGGAATAGCCACCAATTTCGCCACATTGCGTTCGTCTTCGCGGAGAACCTCCGGGTATTTGGTCATGATCAATTCAACGACTTCGGGACCAAACCCGCGTCCAAATTGCTGTGATGCCGTCATCAGCGTCGTCAGAGACGCCGCATCAATCTTCGCGTGGATACCGTCAAACAGCTTCTTGGCCGTTTTTTGTTGGAACCCCTCCACCTTCAACAAATCCGCCTCGGACATCCGCAAAATCTTCGGCACCGAAGTGTAGCCCGCCTTGATAATCTTCTTCACATTACCGGGTCCGAGCCCGTCCACCTCGATACCCTTGAAAAACGCCGCAATCTGTTTCTCGAGAACCGTCACGTTTTGAGACACATCCTCCAAAATAATATCGACGTGGGTGTCGTTCCAGCGGTAGGCCTCCGCGGGCATCTTGGGCGCCGCCGCGGGCGTCGTGACCGATTGAATGTAGGGAATCACGTCCCCCGACCGGATGATTTGAATCACCGCCCCCACGCCAATCTTGTTCTTCTCAATGAACTCGGCATTGAACCCCGTAGCGTACTGGATGGTGACGCCCCCCACCCGCACCGGCATGACTTGGACACGGGGTTTCAGGTACCCGTCTTTGGACGCGGTCCAGATCACATCCACGACGTGGGTCTCCGCCACCTGGTCCGACAACACCATCTTGAATGCGAAACTGTGGTCGGGGTTGCCCGAGGTCCGCGGATAAACGCGGTCGTCCGACACGATGATGCCGTCGATTTCGTATACACTCGATTTGCGCCACTCCTGGAGCGTCTCCGACAGGGTCTCGTTGGTAATGGCCGCCTCCGTCTTGTTCTGAACCACCACGAGGTTGGCCGTGAACAGTCCACTAAACGACGCCAATTTGGCCATTTGTTGCGAGGGGGTCAGGTTCTCCGGTTTGATGACCTCGTAGGCCACAAAATCCACATCGCGAATCTTGTCGTCCACCGTCTTGGCGTTGGCAATGCCCGCCACCAAATTACGGGGGTTGGCGAACTTTTCCCGGTATTTGGTGTCAAACACCGTCCGCGGGATAATGAATTCCCCACGAATGACCAGCCCACGCTCTTTGGGCAATTTCAGGTAGGGGATCAGGTAGGAAACGTCTTGGCCCACCTTGCCGTCACCGCGGGTATACAATTTGGGCTCGGCGCCCTCGGTCGTGTACAAGCCCGACACCCCGTCCAATTTACACGAAATCACGTAGGGACCCGGGTATTTCTGTTTCCACTTGTCCAGCGTCCCCGAATCGGGCTTGATCTTGTCCATCGACCACATCTCGTAGGGGAGTTTGGCCTTGTTTTTCTCCACCGCCGCCCCCACTTCTTGGAGAACCGCGTTCTTTGGGAACTTTTTCTCAATGTATTCGTGTAAAATATCGTATTCGCCGTCGGTCATCACCGGTTCTCCTACGCAGTGGAACGCATTGTTGGCCGCGTCCAACATCGCCGCCAACTGGGCTTCGGACAGCGATTCCAGGACTTTGATGCCCTCTTGGTTAAATTCGCGGATATGCTCCGTTGCCGTCTTGCTGACGACCCGACACACTTGTTGGTGGGTTTCGTCGGCGAGGGGGGACGATTTCTTGGTCACTCTTATTTTTTTAGGGGGGAGAACCTGGGCCGGTTTTTCCGCGGATTTTACCTCGTTTTCAGGGGTTTTGGGTGGCGAATTAGGGACAGGTTCTCCTACTTTATTTTCTATAACCTGTTTTTTTTTCGTGACCCGTTTTTTCTTGGGCGGTTCGGCCATCTTCTCGGGGACATTCTCGGCAACATTTTCGGGGGGTGCCGCCGACCGGAGAACCACGGATTTGCCGTCCACCCGTTCCGGCGGTTCCTTGTATTCGAGCCCCAAATAATCAAAAATATCCTTTTCGGTGGTAAACGTGCCGGTCACCGGTTCTCCCTTTTTGCGGCCTTCCATTTTGGAGAACCCGTGTTCGTTCATCGTGAGTCCCAGGGCCAGGGCCCGCTCGCGCATGACCGTATTGAACCCCTTGCTGCCCGTAAAATACAGCACCGCAAACGGGTACTCTTGGGGAGACGTATAGAGGAAATCTACCCGGCGCGCATGCTGCGCCCACGGTAATTTGCCGATCACCAGGCATTTGGAGGGTCCGCGGGACAACACCTCCACAATGATGTTTTCCTTGAGGAGAGCGTCCACGAATGCCACAAAATCTTGGGGGTTCTCCGACGTCAAAATCACATCAATGTCACCGGAATCGGGCATCTGGCGGCGGTAACTGCCCACGATCTGGAGGCGGAGGTTGCGGAGGGGGGCGGCGGAGGTCAAAAATGCCCGTTCGTAGTCTTCAATCTCGCTGCGCGGAATGCGTTCCAGGATGTCGCGGTAATACTTCAACCCGACCCGTTGTTTGTCGTTGAGAACCTGGGCTTGCTGGGCCTCCAATTGCGCCAACGTTGTGATGCCTTTGTCGACCAGATCCGCCGCCTTTTTTTCCCCGACCCCGTATATGTCGGAAAAGACGTCCATGGCGCGTTTTTTACGGAGAGCCTCCTTTTCCTCGTCCAAGATCTTGAGAGAACCCGTGGCGGCAAATTCGGCGAATTTTTCCAGGATGGTTTTTCCGATGCCGGGTTTGCCCACCAACTGTTGGGGGTCCGTGATGGGTCCGGGGAAGGTTTCGACAGTTTCGCGCGCATTATCGTAAGCTTTTGCGCGCATAAACTCTTTGCGCGTGCGCATGATATACGCTAAATCCTTCAATAATTGAACCATCGCGGGTTTCATATTTTTAGGAGAAGTGGACCGTGCCGACATCGGAGGAACAGCAGAAGAGGGGATGGATATAATTGGCGAAGATGTTTTTATGTCTGTTTTAGAAACACCCTCTTTGTTTGCGTCCACGGGCGGCGCCGGGCGCAATTTACGCGTGTATTTGCGCTTCGGTTTGGGTACGGCGGGGGGCATCACCGCAATAGGATCTGCGGATGCGGCAGCCTGGTCTGGGTTAGAGGGGGGCGCCGCGATGGGCGGGTTTTTACGGGTATATTTACGTTTAGGTTGAGTAATTACCACCGCAGATGGATCTATAGCAGGTTCCACCACACGTATTTTACGCGTATATTTGCGTTTAGGTTTTACGATTTCCGACCCTGGCAAGGGGGCGGGTACCGGTAACTCCGGTTTTTTCTCGGTGTTGTTTCTCACGTATTTCCGTTTAATTTTTATTACCACAGGTTCTCCCCGAGGCGGAGGAGGCGGTTCCATCAAATTAAATAGGCCAATGTGGTCAAGTATATAGTTTACCCCGATAAAAAAACTCGTATTATCATTCTCACCCATAGTAATCTTACACAAAACAGAAATGATAATGATCGCCTTGTACCCAAAATTCGTCCTTGTTCATCTGAATTTGATATGTATCCAAATCCTGATATGAATGCGAAGATGGATGTGTTCGTTTCGCTGCAGCATCATGGTTAACATGGTCACATTTACAGACTATATGGGTAAGAACCGCCGGTTTCCACGGCCGGTGGCGATAATTACCACAGCGCCGGCAATTTTCGCCAGACATGACCCGATCGCGCGGGTTGCCCGACCAAAATTCCCACACCTCACGTTCTTCCAAATACCGGAGACTATCCTCCGAACACGCCGTTTCCATGCGCAGCCAAGATTTTTTACGGGAATAAATGGCACACGAAATATCTCTCAACACTCCCGCCATGCGGAGCCGGTGCTGTTCACGTAAACGCGCATAACGGAGCCAGTAAACGACGGTTGACATTTTTTGGGTAACACGTGACCACATAGGCCCAAAAACAATACACCAACACGTATGTAGGGAAAATACCCAATAAGACTTGGCCGGAGTATCCTCAGAAGACGCCTCCGTCATCACCGCAGAATACGCATGATGTCCCGGAATCCGCGACATGGTTAGGGTTCGGCCCATTAACGATAAAATGTGGGGAAAACGAAACATACATTTTATTTTACGTAAACAGCTCGAAATAAGATAACACAATATCATGTTGTATTCGTGGTTATTTTATCATCATACCGGAACGAATAATTATTCTTCAATTTTTGGGTGAACGCCGGTCAGAATAATCTACTATAATTGTATATATTCACATAGTTTTTTATAAAGCGTAACATGGCAAAATTTATGGACAATTTCAAGAATATTACAGCTTTAGAAATAGTCGCCTTTGTGGTGTTCGTCTTCTACTTGATTTTTCAGGTTCAAACCCCCACCTATTTGATACCGTACATTAGTTCTCCGTTGGGCATTGCCGTCGTACTCTTGGTCACACTGTGCGTTTTTTTCTATACCAACCCGGTTTTAGGTATTTTGGCGCTTTTTGTGGCATATGAGTTGGTACGGCGCAGCACCATTGTCACTGGTAAAGTGGTGACGGTGAAATACACTCCCACTCAAATCAAAAAAGACAAGGAGATGGCGGCGATGAATCCTCCCCGTGACGTCACCTTGGAAGAGGACGTTGTGGCCAAAATGGCTCCACTGGGTGTGAGCGAGCCCACGAGTTACATGATGACTACGTTCAAACCGGCCGCGGAGAATATCCACAATGCGTCCATGTTGTGAATAGACCCCCCACCCGTCCATCACGATCCACACTATTGTATTTATCAAAAAAAATACAAAAAAATATAGTTATTCATAGTAATAAAGATGCCCATCAAAATATCCTCTGTGGATCTATTGACGAGACAAAACATGGACGACATCGTGAATTATTACAATAATTACATAACAAAGGAGGATCCGCCGATTGAATACTTTGAGTACATACCAAACTCGTGGGAAAAACATGTCATTCGCGGTTTTCGCATCCAATCGGCGAACCCCAATTTCATGTACCGCGAAGGGGCGTACCGGTACATGCGCTGGCAACACCGGACCCTGACCGCAATTTACAACTATTTACCCTTTTCTTCCGCGGAAGAAACTCGGCTATTTCGTACCATGGGATTTGTGTTGGGAAAAGAACACGTATCTTTTTACGAAACCTACAATCAGGCCGTGAAACACAGCCCGAGTTTTCATCGCACCGTTTTCAGTGATTTATTCCAGGGTTCTCCGCGACGTATACCGCCCGAGCTTTCTCCCGGTACGTCCCAAACCTCCGGTATTTTTAATCACGAAAAAAAGATATGCGTAACCGACACTTCGGAACTGTCGCTTTCGGCCAACGCGGGATGGAAGTTTCCTCGAATCCGAATTTAGAGCGTGTAACGCCGAAATAACCGAGATATACATTATTTTGTTGAGATAAAATAATGAATAATACTGATTTGGCCATCAATATAACGATAATCACACTGATGTTGGTGGCATTCTTTTGCGTGTGTTTATTTCGTAGATGTAGAGAAACGCTCGAAAACGGATAATGGCCGCATCTCCTAACCCGGAAAGGACAACCCCCCAGGGGAGGGGGGGGGGGGGGAGGGGGGTGGGGAGGTGGTTATAACAACACAATCAAATGATGTCCAAATGACCCGATAAAATGCATCAATGCATGATAGGCGTTTGCGAGTTTTAGATCCTCGGAAAAACAAAATTTATTACAGAAAAACCCGTACACATATAAAAATACAGTCGCCAAGAATGTGAAAACAATCATCGTTGCGATAGTCGCATTACCTCCCTCCCGAATGAAACCATCCCCACATTTTCTCGAAAAAACGTAACCCCCGTAGAGGACAATACCCCCTATGACGCATTTATCCAAGAGATTCGTGTATAAATTCGGGGCGTTGACATGAACTATGATGGACGTAATAAACAACGCCCCGAATAGCACAGAGTAGACATAGTATTCGTAAATATAGGCCACAACCACATTGGTAAGAAAGATAAAACTGGAATAGACCGTATCCTGTCGAGACATATACTAAATTATTATCATAAAAAAACCCTAAAAATCGCACGACAAATCGAAAATACTGTCGTCCTTCTTGCAGTTCGTCAATGCATATTCCGAATTGGTACGCTCGAAGAAATTGACCTTGGTCTCCAAGCTAATCAACTCCATAAAATCAAAGGGATTCTGGGACCCGTAGATTTTGTCGTAGCCCAACTGGAGGCACAGACGGTCCGCCACAAATTCAATGTACTGAGTCATGAGGGCCGCGTTCATACCAATCAAGCGGCAAGGAAGGGCCTCCGTGATAAATTCCTTCTCGATTTCGGTCGCTTCCTTGACAATCTCGTAAATGCGCTTCTTATTGAGCTTCTTCTTCAGTTTGCTGTAAAGCAAAATGGCAAACTCCGTGTGGAGAGCCTCGTCACGCGAAATGAACTCGTTGGACAGCGTCAATCCGGGCATCAATCCCCGCTTCTTGATCCAATAGATGGAGGCAAACGAGCTGCTGAAAAAGATCCCCTCCACACAGGCAAACGCGACCAGGCGCGCCGCAAAAGAAGAGCGATTGTCCTCAATCCAGCGTTTTGCCCAGGTCGCCTTCTTCGCAATGCACGGGTAGTTGTCGATGGCGCGGAACAACTTGTTACGTTGTTCAGAATCTTGAATGTAGGTATCAATCAACACCGAATACATGTGGCTGTGGATATTCTCCATGGCGATTTGGAAACTGTAAAAGGCGCGGGCCTCCGACACCTGAACATCGGCCATGAACCGCGACCCCAAGTTCTCCGAAACAATACCGTCCGAGCCCGCAAAAAAGGCCAAAGTCATGGAAATAAAATATTTTTCGTCATCATTTAATTTTGCCCAATCCGTCAAATCACGCGATAAATCAATTTCTTCGGCGCGCCAAAACGAATCCACCTGTTTTTTATACATTGCCCAAATGTCGGGATAGGTTAGTGGAAACATGGTGTAACGATCCGTCGACTCGCGTAAAATGGGTTCATCTATGATGTGAGACATTTTTTCCTAAATGATATATAGGAGGGGGAGATTTTAGTTATAGTCAAACGTGGTATTATTTTTATGTCGTTTACATAATTGTTTTAGCATAATATGCTGTGACATTTGTGGCCATTTTTCTCTCCAAAATTAGACAATTTGCCGGCAAGAAAATCGCCCTCAATGTATATAGATAATCGGATCGTCATTGTCATCATGCCAAACATGTTGTCCAGGGCCCAGGCCAAAATGTTGAAACTCAATTATAATGCGGTACTAAACAGTCGCGTTTTGCTCTATTTCATCCTGTTTTTGTCCGTGGCGGATTTGACGTTCTTCTCGATGGTCGGGGATTACATCTCTATACTGGTGTTTTTCATTGTGGGGGGTCTCACGGCGTTTTTTAGTAAAAATATGATGGTTATTTTTACGGTTGCCATGGTATTTACCAATATCCTCAAGTTTGGCCGCCATTCCGCAATTGAAGGCATGGAGAACGAAACGGGCACGGGCACGGGCACGGGCACGCCCGCACCCGCGCCGAAAGTCACGGACCCCACCGACCCCGCGCAAAAAGAACTCAACGCCGAATTGGCCAAGGAGATTACCGACGAGAATTTCGAAGACGCAGATGTGGACACTTACTTGAAAAACGAAGACAGCAAGGACCTTACGTTGAAGGCGAACAATGCGAAAGGGCTGAATCCGTCCAAAATACTTCCCGACGTTAAAAGCGTTGCCAACGAGGATCCGGCGGTCAGTGTGGCCGGATTGGACGAACAAACCCAAAACCTCCTGGAAAAACAGAAAATACTGTTGAAAAACATGGACAGTTTAGATCCTCTCCTGAAAAAAGCAGAGGCATTCATGTCGAAATTCGATTCATTAAATTCCACGGGAACCGTCCCATCCTCGATGAAATGAAAAAATAATCAAGAAAAATAAATAAACTATTATTATAGAGTCGCCGTTGACGTTATAATCATATATTTTATTCACCCATCTAAAATAATTGAACCGCCGCCGGCGCACCCATGCCATGGTTAAGCGACCTTGAAAAAAAAATATTGATTAGCAGTTTAGGTATTGTAGTATTGACCCTCCTATTTGCGTTTATTCACAAAAAGAGCAAGCTCATTGAACCTATTCCCCCGTTTACAATCCCCGGTGATGATCTGGTTGTAGACGCACAAGGTATTATTAACATCGGTGAGGCAGTTGCGGGTATAGGAACAACTACTGCAGGTGCCGTTGAAAACACAATCGTGACAGCGACCGAAGGTACGGTGAATGTCATCACCACACAAGCCATGAACGTCTTGCGACAATTAGACAGTACCGCCAAATTCTTGGCAAACAAGGCCTCTACCGCAAAAACCAGCGCCCAATCGGCAATACGCCAACAAGTGAATGTTGTAAAACAGCAAGTACGTGACAGAGTTCGCACTATCAAACAAAATATTCAAATAGAAGCCCAGAGATTGAAAGCAGAATTCGTCCAAAAGGTAAAATCAAAGATGACATTTACGCGTTTTTTTAAATACGCCACTCTTCTCACCCTTTTATTTAGCAAAATAGGCCGATGGGCCACCAAAACCACCCAAATCATTCTCATGCGCATCTCCAATTTCAAAACCTGTTTTATATGGTACGCTTTAGAAATTATCGGGTGGATTTTGTATTTACCCATTGAATTTATTGTGTGGTTCTTTTGTCTAGAGACGTGGGAAACCAGTTTCTGGGACATGGTGAAAGAAGTCGACTGTTTTTTTAATAGTATCATGGGATTCCACATTTTTTATTATTCAGACTACATCCGACAAAAATGCTTTATACCCACCCTACCGCAGTTCCCGTCCATGGGTATGGGAGGAAAGTTCAGCAAAGGAGGATTTAAAAAGGTCATGAAAGATATTTTTCTACCGGTAGATCCGAACGAAATGGCCGCCTATGTACGCAAAGGACTCAATGAATACAAAGAAACTCTGTTGAATACATTCGAACACGCCGGTCAAATCGATTTTGACCAAATATGGCAGGAAGCGCTCAGCGCAGTGGATTTCAGCGATGTATCCGAATTGGTTACGGGGGGTGAACAAGTTCCGGACACCAGTGACCAAGAATTGAGTGAAACGTGAAAAGGCCTAACACGGGGAGAAGGACAAATATAGGTAGTATGTATAGTTCGAGCGTTGATCCAATCCACGGTTGGATATGGCTCCTCTCAAAACAAAATTACCCCGCATACCCAAATGCGCACCCGGTACAATGTGCGTCGACTACTGGACCGCAATATTACTCATACTGATTTTCGCGTTTATTCTGTATCTGGTTCACCGGTACTACGCGGCCGAATTGCGTGTTAATCGTCCCACCGCCGCCACCACCACCACGCTCGTGGCCTCCGTGAGCGAACCTGTTCTCACGTACCCCCGACACGACATCAACTTGTTGGGATTGCCCACCACCATCGGGGGTATCTCCACCCGCCTCGACGTTCTGAACGATCCCTACTTGCCCCCGGTCAAACTGGACGGTTATGTCTGGGAAAAATCGTCGGGGGACGTCCGAGGCCTACCGCCGATCCTTTCTCCGGTCGAGGTACCCGTTTTGCCCCCCCGTATAAACCGCGTCGGGTACGGCGGGTACCTACCGGTCAACGTCGAAACCCGGGGGTTGCGCAGTGATTACACTCAAATCGGTATTTTGACCCAGATGAGCGGAAACGACAAAAAACGGGCACGTAAGATGTTTTCGGACGATTTGGACGTCGAACTAGGAAACACCTCCGCCTTGATCTTACCTCTTATGGGTCGTCGCAGTTTGACCGGTCGCGATAAATGGCAATACTATACAATTTCCAACACGGGTGTGGTGAATACCAAGTTGCCGATCAAAGTCCGCGGGAAACGTTGTTCGTCCGAGTACGGTTGCGACGAAATAATGGAGGGTGACACGGTATATGTAGATGGGTACAACCACGAATTTCGCGCAACCATTTATGATAACGGGACATTTAGTTACATACCCGTGATATGATATTTACGGTGAATTATTATAACACGATATAGTAGTATTATAATTATTCCATTGTGGGTCGGCTCATATGTCAGTAGCGGGTCCTATTACACGTAGCCAAACCAATAAAACAAAATTAATTGGCATATTAGATAGCATCTTATCTGAATTTAGACCACCACCTCCACCAGTAGTGCCAGAGTCGGCAGAAGACGCCGGCGACGTAGCGACTCCTACCAACATAATCGAGGCATCGGTGGCAGACGCCGACCAAGTTATCCGGCCGTTTGTCGACGTAGCGACTCCTACCAACATAATCGAGGCGTCGGTAGCAGACGCCGACCAAGTTATCCAGTCGTTTGTCGACCTAGCGACTCCTACCAACATAATCGGGGCGTCGGTAGCAGACGCCGACCAAGTTATCCAGTCGTTTGTCGACCTAGCGACTCCTACCAACATAATCGAGGCATCGGTAGCAGACGCGGACCAAGTTATCCAGTCGTTTGTCGGAGTGGTGAAATCTGATGCGGCGGGGCTTACGGACTCCGGGGATGACGAACTGTCATCAACCGGGGAAATCAAACCACGATCTGTGACATCGACTACACGTAAAGATTACGGTTTTTCGCCGATTCAACCGTGGGATTTTGAGGTAATCCATGAAGACGTGGAGGATGTATTATCCTCTGGGGTTGATAGACCCCGGTATGTAGAGGTATCATTCGCAGAAAATGGCGATAAAACGTCAAATAACCCGTCAACAATGTGTGGTGGTGGTGGTAGTGGAAAAGAGACAGTATCAAAACACGTATCGAACAAATCCAAGGTAACCGGTGGGGCAAAAGATGGGAAAAAGGTGGATTTGGGTACGGTGGCTGCCCCCAAATCAGACAGTAGCCGTCGACACCCCATAGTGAGGCATTTTAACGAATTATTAACAGAAATAATTAGCATTTTCCGTCGTATTCCGAACATTTCAAGACGGAGGGAAGCACCAATCCAGCAGGATGGAGAAGATCTATCCTCAGTATCAAGAGACTCAAGAGACTCAAGTACCGGGCCACTAACAGAAGAAACGGCTTCAGACAAATCATCTGAAAATGAGCCAGACGCTGCCGGCAACGGTGATGCCGTGGGTGACACTGTAGTTGATCGTGTTAATGACGGTGATGCCGTTATTCCACGTGATGCCGCTGATGCCGCTGTTCCGCGCGATACCGTTGATGACGTGGGTGATGCCGTTGTTCCACGTGATGACGATGATGCCGTTGTTCCACGCGATGCTGTTAATGCCGTTGTTCCACGTGATGCCGCTGTTCCGCGCGATGCCGTTGATGACGTGAGTGACACTGCCGATGACGATGACATTAAGTCGGTGGCATCCACGAGGTCAGTGGTATCCCCAAGGAATGTAGATTTGACATTTGAAGCGAAATCTGAAATGGAGAAACTTTCCGACCTAATCAAACAACTCAAAGATGCCGCCCCACAGTTAAAAACGGCCATTGAAAGCGGTCAAATATCCAGTGATGAACTACAAGAATTATTAAACCAATTTACTAATATATTAAAACCACCCGCCGTTACTACTACACCTAGTACTGAAGCGATCCCAGGATCCGCAGCAACTGGTACTGTAGGTCCCGCTGTAACCGGATCACCCAATGTAGCGCCAAGTGGTACGGTAGCTTCTGCGGCATTGGAATCGCCCCGAAGTGTTTCTGACCCCCCGAGGCCTTCATCTCCGACTACTCAAATCCCTCCTGTTACGAGGGGTCCGACGATGTTGGATAGAATTCGACAAGCAATTGGAAAATATACTTCAAGGCTAAATCTGGTAACGCTAAGTAGGTCAGCTAGAGAAACAGTTCCACTTTTGGGTGTAGCGCCATCGGGAAGTAGTACCACTCCAACAGAATTGAGTCAAATAAAATCGGAAAAATCCGCCGTGTTCAGGAAAGGTATTGTAGACTTAATTAGTTCCATTCCCAAAATTTTAGATAGTGCCCGGGCCGAATTGAAAACAACGCTCGAGGGAGAATCTACGACTAACATCTCCGAGTTGGTCCGCAACGCCGATCGCGTTGTCTCGCGGTTTATTCCTATGACGACCACTGACAAAGTTGACATTACCGAATTGGTGCGCGACGCCGACCGCGTTGTCTCGCGGTTTATTCCCATCGTTCCTCCGGCCAAACCCATCAACATTGCCGAATTGGTCCGCGACGCCGACCGTGTTGTCTCGCGGTTCATTCCCATCGTGCCTCCGGCCAAACCTGTCAACATTACCGAATTGGTGCGCGACGCCGACCGCGTTGTCTCACGGTTTATTCCCATTGTGCCTCCGGCCAAACCCGTCAACATTGCCGAGTTGGTCCGCGACGCGGATCGCGTTGTCTCACGGTTTATTCCCATCGTGCCTCCGGCCAAACCCGTCAATATTGCCGAGTTGGTCCGCGACGCCGACCGCGTTGTCTCACGGTTTATTCCCATCGTGCCTCCGGCCAAACCCGTCAACATTGCCGAGTTGGTCCGCGACGCGGATCGCGTTGTCTCGCGGTTTATTCCTATCCGTACCCTTATCAAGCCGGCTAAACCCGTCAACATTGCCGAGTTGGTACGCGACGCGGATCGCGTTGTCTCGCGGTTTATTCCCATCGTGCCTCCGGCCAAACCCGTCAACATTGCCGAATTGGTCCGCGACGCCGACCGGGTCATCAAGCATTTTACCAAACCACTTCGTCCTACCTCACCGACTTCCATCACTGAACTGTTTAATACTGCCAAAAACACCCTTCAACCGTTCATTCCCACGAAATCGGATACCGGTAAGCGTAAATTGTCCAACCAATCGACAGAATATACTAGCGCGGAGGATGCTGAAAACAACGAGATGCTAAGTAAATTAAAAGAAAACAATCTCTTGGTGTCCACACATACCGACTACATTTCTTATACCGGAGACACCCCCGACGATACCGCTCCAGCGGTCTACAAATACGCAATTGTCGATGTCCAACCCACACCCACGACACCCGATACAATCGCAAAAGACACGTCGGCGTCCATCGAAAAATCCGTCGTGTATGTTCCCACAATTGAAGAAATACCTCCTAGTAGTAAGGCCGCCGAGAAATCCGGGTAAGGCGCCTGCCACTTTGTCATGATAACCCCGCAAATTGGATATCTTTTTCTACAGATAAAATATACCCAATACCTCTGAAATTATGAAAAATACCATTAATTATGATTTCTCCAGGTTAAATTTCAAGAAAATACAGTCCCCTTTTGCGGGAAACATTCAATATTATTTAATGGGCAAAGAGAACGAACCCAACGTCATGTATGCGAAGAGATCTAGCCAAAATACTTACGAACAATTCCTCGAAACCGGCTCCTACACTGAAGTTAAAAATTACATTGCCAACAAACTCTACATATTTGGCAACGACCACACAAGCGGTTGGTTGGTCATTGAAAACACACCGGTCACTAACCACGACCGGAAACTTTTTGTGTGTATTATGTTGTCTACCAATCCCACCGCCACGTCCCTCCACAACGTGTTGGACAACATGCTCCAAGACACGATCGACATGGACAATACAAAAATACTCACCGAAATGAATCTGGATACCATTCTCCCTTCCAGATCCACGTGCGACGTGTACGAAAATCGCCGTTCCATTGTCGTAAAATTCAAAGCCCCCGTCTACGTCCACAGTTATTTTACCGGATTATCAAACACCAACATCAGCAGTTTTATTCCCGATTTCCCCAACAATTACGACAGTATTTTTGACGTCAGTACCAACTTTGAAACCATCCTTGCCACACAAAAAGGCAAATTGAATCCACCGATCATGACCTACGATTCCGTGAAAGAAGGATTTGTTGAGGGAGCGGGCACGATCGACCAAGAGACGGATGCGTCCGGCAACACTTATTCGTGGATGGAATGCGACGCGGTACCCCTCGATTACAGCAATGTGGTCCCCACTTACGTGGTATCCAACGGCAGTACCACGACCAATACCTCAAATACTGTGATAACCATGACCACCGTTATGTTGTGGATATTGATTGTATCCATCTTCTGTATCTTTTATATTCCATTCTTTTTCAAACAGTTAATCACATATACGGTAAGATCCAATAGAACATCGGAAAACATCGAAATTGGGGGAATGGCGGTATTTGCTATCACGGGTTTCATACTGTTATGTGTCGGTATCCAAAAAGCCATCACCGTAAGCGATTTTAGTTATCTGATTGCTGGGAGCAGTCTATTAGGATTCATCATATTGGTGTCGGTGGTCATCCAGATGACCAAACTTACCGACCCCGACTATTTTACCGGATTTGAATCCATATCGGGTTCCTACTTACCCAAAGTGTTACAGAAATTATCACCCAATTCTACGGGAGGGGAGTAACAAAAAAATGGTGTAACAATTCGGCAAACGGTTTTGTCTCTTCTTCGGGTGCCGTGAAAGGTGCGCGAAGTTCCAACGGAATAGAAAAATAGTACTCCAAAAATGTTTCGTGTAGGAATGGGTAATAACCATCCACATAGTGCGCAGATTTGGGGGCACGCGCAAACTGTTGTACCGCATTACGACAATCGGCATCGTACTGAATAATATCCCGATTTTTCAATTCGATGGACGAAAAGACCTCGTAACCAAAAAATATGTGCGAGGCATGATCCCGTCCAATACAGTCCAACGCATAGTGATCTGTATCATAAAAATCCGCAATTTTTTGCGTGACGGCATCTTCGTTGCGATCCAAAACTACGGTGATCAATCTCCCCGCAAAGTTTCGCTCTTTCAAAATCTTTTTCAACAGCACTACCAAAATACAACTAGACAGGTTACCGTCCAATACGACCACCGGGGACTGGGTGTCTTGCCAATTCGAAAGCGCCTCATTCATGATAATATTCAGTTGTTCCACGGTAGAATCCCGAATACAGTTCCAAGAATCCAGATGAGGATTGATATTTGTCGACGCGTAATGTAAAAATCGGAGTTTAGGTAAATAATAATGACGCATATAATGTAAAGGATGCGCATGTTCGGATGACGTCGCCACATTGCCGATGTGATCCCGCCGAAAATCTCGTGTAACCAACGATTGTCCAGAATAATATTGAACGGTCGGATGCCAGTTGGATAACACCTTATATTCACGTGTAAATTCCAAATACGTTCCGGGGGGAAATTCTTCCACCGCGTAGAACATTTTGAATACTTTGGACTCGTCGAGGGAGTCGAAAAAATGACGCGAATTCGCCACCCCGTACAGTTTCTTGTCCACCCCATTTTTCTCTACCAGAGTATACAAAGGACACCATCCCAACGCGTCACGGGCCACATACATTTTAGAATCAGGTACGTTGATATTTTGATCCAATAGAATCAACAAGTATTTACCTTCCAACAGCTTTAACGTGTGTTCGATACCGTATTTCACGTACAAATAAATGATAAGTCGGGTGTCTTCGTTCGGAAACACGGCATCGGGGTCATCAAACGCCTCGTCCACTATAAATTCGGACAAGGTGTGACAGTTACTGACGTTGCCGTAAAACATCAGGGTAATATCCTTATAACTGGCCACCTGGGTGGCGCAATACATGCCACCTACAATGTGTTTAATGGGAGGGACGCTGTCCGATAACTGTGAAAAATAATGCGTCACGTGGTTTGAAACAATGGTTTCGTTGTTTAATAACATGAAAAACTCGAGTTCTTTCGACGATGGGTTCACCGAATATATCTCATGTGTATCATGCGTATCATGCGTATCATTATTTAACGACATGTTTGGAAAGGGACGACGGGTCGCTGCGATTGGTAAGTAATAATTTTACTAGTTACCAACCCTATATCATAAGTATGTGAATTCGTATTTATTTCCTTTTACTATGTATAAAAGGCGCCAGGCGGCCATGAAAACATTCCTACGCATCAAAAATTATTTTTTCCCCATTGTCGTGGTTCTCGTTCTCGTGATTCTGGCAGTGTCCTTCTACGGTTCTCTGAAAACGCAAGAAGGTATGTTGATGCCTAATACTATACCAGGTACCATGTACAATTCCAGCGACATGAAAAGCAAGCCCCTGTCCGCATCGGAAATTGTTTCCGTCATGAACGAGAACATGACCAATATTCAAAACCACGACACGATTTTGGCAACCCTGGATCCGACTTACGCCCCTGCCACTTCCCATCTTGTCCTCGAACTGGATATTAGT
>Ga0214921_10000746_pt1 | contig 58423 bp, 74 predicted proteins | sample LL1505_MetaG_FD_177992 | JGI IMG/M metagenome (GOLD analysis project Ga0214921, IMG submission 177992) | Freshwater microbial communities from Lake Lanier, Atlanta, Georgia, United States - LL-1505 | ecosystem: Environmental > Aquatic > Freshwater > Lake | place: USA: Georgia | collected...
TGAAGAAACCTTGTACATTTGAGTTTTGATTTTGAAAATATGATAAATCTAACATTATGTTATAACTGTAATTATTACTAATCCATCTCCACCATTTCCTGCTTTTGATGCTGTTGAACCACCACCTGCGCCACCTCCACCACAGCCATACCAACCGTTCCCACCTCTACCACCTGCTCCTGTTGTTATACCTGCGCCTCCTGCTCCACCTGTTCCACAAAAGGGTTGAAATGTTCCATATCCTGAATCTCCTGCTTGTGCTACTGTAACTCCTCCATTTACTTGTGTTGTTAATATAGCAGAAGCTGATGTTATATTACCACCTGCACCAAAAACTGAAGCTGTTTTTCCGCCTCCACCGGCTCCTCCTGTTGTTATATTGCTTCCTAAAGCTGCTTGACTTAGACCAACAGCACCTGTATTTGCTCCTCCTGTTAATCCATTTACACCAGCAGTAGCTGTAAAAAGTCCTAAATTACCAAATGCTGATAAAGATACTACTGATATGCTTGCTGCTGCTCCGCCAACGCCTGAAATTATTCCTCCGGCTGCTCCTACTGTTGATGATTTACAGATAAGTGTTTGTTCAGATATTGATGGTTGCAATCCTATGTAACTAATTCCTCCTGCCAATCCATTAACAGAATTTGTTGTTGCACCCGCTCCACCTACACCTACTAATATATAAATTGTATCAGGTAATAAAAAAGCAGGAATAATTCCTCTTACAATTCCTGCAGAACCTCCACCACCACCTCCATTTGTACCTGCGGCACCTTGCGTAACACTACCTCCAGCTCCGCCACCTAAACAGAATATTTGTATCATTTTGGCGTTACGAGGCTTACTCCATGTCTGCCAGTTACCTGTAGCATAGAATGTATAGGATTGTTGTGGTTGAGATAGTATGTGAGTGAAGTCTAGCATATGTTAAGGTTGTGCACAAATTGGCTCAGGTGTATTTAACTCTACAATACTAAAAGCTGCTGGTAGTCCAATTTCATTACATTGTAAATCTATTGCTTTAATAAAGATAGTTACATCCTGTGAGTCCGTTACATAATAGAACTGCTCAAACGGTTCTACATCCATTTTCATTAAGTGATATTTCATAATGTACTTGTATTAAATTATACTATAGGTGCATAAGAACCTCCTACTGCTGCAGCGTACCATCCACCTCCTGTTACTTGTACAGTTCCTAGAGTTGTTAAAATTCTGTATCCTGGCGGTAGTGCAATATTTAATGGTAATTCGTATACTGCTGTTGCTGCAGTTTGAGTTGCAGATGTAGCAGCTAAAGTAATTTCATCAAAAAGAACATTATTTGCTGCTGAACCTGTTGTTAGTCCGTTATTAATAAAAATTCTAGCTACAGTTGCTGTTGCAGAACCTGATGCTTTAAATCTTATTCTTTGAACAAATCCTCCATCTGCAGAAGCTGAAAATACGATTGCTGGTGTACCAATTGTTCCATCGTAAGTTGTGTTTGCTGCTGTTTGTACTGTAGTCCATTCTATATCTCCTGCTGATGAGAATATGGGTGATGTATTTACTGACATTGTTTTTTATTTAATTTATTAAAAAATATTTTGTAATCCTTGATAAAAGGCTTGTGATAGTCCTAAATTTGTAATTAATGCAGAAACTGTTACATCTCCTGTTGTATTTGAAACCTGAACATTAGCTCCTGCTATTATACTTGTAACTCCTCCATTAGCGGCATTTGTAGCATATGAAGCTGTTCCAAATAATGAACCCGTTATAGAACCTGATACTCTTAAAGATCCTGTTATTTGAACTTGCGAACCAGCTGCAAATACTAAATTTGATCTAGCATTAGTAGCTGTACCGTTACCTACAATGAAAGCGGAATCTACTGAAGAGGTTTGATTATATTGACCTACTACAGACTGATAGGCTCCTTTTGCATATGTATAAAATCCTGCAGCGTGTGAGTAATCTCCTGATGCTAGTGTTGCAAATCCTTCAGCGTGAGAAGCCTCTCCTGATGATACTGTATATTTACCTTCAGCATGAGAATATGAACCAATTGCTTTCGCTGAATTTCCTTCAGTATGAGAATATGAACCAGAAGCATACCCATAACCGTATAGACTAGCATAACTATCTAAAAACGGTGTCGATAAAGTAAAAGTTGTAATATTTAAACCTGCATTGTGTGTAGCGCTAGATATTACTGGTTTAGGATTATGTCTTGGATATCCAAAATCAACTGCTACATAATAATTGTTTTCATCAGTATTAGATAGTTGTAAATCATTGATAGTATAAGGATAAGATATTGAACCTGTAAAATTTCCATTTACAGCAACTGAATTATATGTGATAGAAGATACTTGTGAACTTACAGGCCCAAATACAATATTGGCATTTGTCGATAACGTTGAATAATTATACTCTATATCAGCTCCAAGTCCTTCAGCGTGTGAATATGACCCTAATGCGTCAGTATATAATCCTTCAGCGTGTGATTGAGCACCTGATGCTATTGTGCCTCCTCCTTCAGCGTGCGAAGCATTTCCTAATGCTTGGGTACCTGCTCCTTCAGCATGTGAAGATTGTCCTGTTGCGTTATTATATTGTCCTTCTGCATGTGAGTAAGAACCTGATGCTATTGTACTTACTCCTTCAGCGTGTGATTGAGCACCTGATGCTATTGTACTTACTCCTTCTGCGTGTGAATATAGACCTGTAGCTTGATTGGTTGTAAATCCTTGAGTAAGAGACCCTGTTATATTTACTGGACCTACTACATTTAAAGATCCAGTTATTTGTGCTGAACCTGTATATGGAAAAGGAGAACCTCCTGTACTTGCTGTTGTTGTACCATCTGCTAAAAGATATTGAGAACCTGCTCCAGGTTTTATAAATCCTTGAGTAGAAGTTGTTGAACCTGTTACAGTTAGCCCATTTGTTATTCTAGCTGAACCACTTACGTCTAATGATGATGATGGAGTTGTAGTTCCTATACCGACTCTACCTGATGAAGAGACAAATAGGAGTGAAGTACTTCCTGATGTTATTTGTAATGGTACTTGTGTTCCTGATCCTGATATGTTAACTGAGCCGCTTATGTCTAATTTAGCATTAGGTGCTGTTGTTCCTATTCCTATGTTACCTGGGGAGGCATCGATAAACATCCTAATAGTATTTGTTGTATAAAAAGCAGTTCCATCATTACCACTTGTACCTATTTGCATTGTACTTCCAAAGTACCTAACAAATCCTGTAAGTCCACTAGTTGGTCTAACAAGTGTAATTTGTGATCCTCCTGATCCTGATATTCTTAGTGAACCTGTGGTATTGCTTTGTATATCTATAGAGTTTATAGGTGTTGTTGTTCCTATTCCTATGTTACCTGATGAAGATACAAATAGGTTGCTATTCCCTACTAAAAATTGAGTAGCATTTGAAGATGACACTGTTAAAGATCCAGTTATTGTCTCATTTCCTATTACAGTATTTGATCCTGTTATTAATAAAGATCCTGTTACTCTATGTGTATCTGTTATTGCACCTCCTAATGTTACCCCAGTTCCTGTTACTAAAAATTCAGTCATACTACCACTTACTACACTAAATTGTGTAGGAGTAACAGAGGCTGTTACAGAACCAGTTGCTATTTGAGTAAAATTCCCTGCAATTGCTGTGGTGGGTATTGAGTTTAGATTTGCACCTGAACCTGAAAATGATCCTGAGAATGAACCATTACCTCCTTGTGCAAAAGAAGCTGTTAGTGCAAGAGAAGCTGTTACAGCTCTTGAAGAAGAGACTGCAAATGAACTACTTACACTATTTGAAGCCCAAGAAGATGTTCCAAATAATGATCCTGTTATACCTCCATTTACTCCTAATGATCCTGTTATTTCAACTGTAGAATCATGAGCATATATTAAGTTTGATCTATTACTATCGTCAGTTCCATTACCAACAATAAAAGCTGCAGGTATGAGCGATGTAGCGTTCCAATGGCCCTGTACATGTTGATGATCGGCTAATGCTATTGTTTGATACCCCTCCGCGTGTGAATAAGATCCTGATGCTATTGTTTCTTGACCTTCAGCGTGTGAATAGTCTCCTTTTGCTTGGGTAAAATCTCCTTCAGCATGTGAATAGTTTCCTATTGCTTTAGTAATACTTCCTTCAGCGTGTGAGTTTTCTCCGGTTGCTATATTCCCCTCTAATCCTTGAATAAGAGAGCCTGTTATTGTTTGATTTCCTTTAAAAGTACTTGGCCCTATTACCTCTAATGAACCAGTTATTTTAGCAGATCCGGTATATGGAAAAGGTGATACATATCCTGATAAATAAGATGCTGTTAATGCGTTTGTAGCATATGAAGCTGTTCCAAATAATGAACCTGTTATACCTTGTGTTACATTTAGTGAACCTGTAATTACTGCAGAGCCTGAAAATGGAAATCCTGCTCCAGTGCCTCCGCCACTAGAAGATCCTGATACAAAAGATGCTGTTAATTGTAAAGATGTAACTAAATTTCCTAGACCATCATAAACTTGCCCGGAAGATGATATTTGCATCAAATTCCGAAATGATTGATATGTTTTTTGACCTGTTAAATTTGATATTGCCATTTAATCTTTCCCTTTGTAATAAATATCACAAAAGGAATTTCTTTATCCAATATATGCAGCTCCCCATGAATTATTTAAATCAAACTGTATTGATCCTACTTGTACTTGCGCTTTCAGCGTATCATTTACAGCTAAGTAGACAATACCGCTTACTCCAAAGTGTTGAGGTCCTGTATTTGTAGAAGATTCCCACATTAATACACTTGTTGCTGAGTTTCTATACACAATTATCTGCTGCATTGCATTTACACTTCCACATCTTGCATTTAGAAAAACACTGTAAAGTCCTGCAACTGGTGCTGTAAATGTACCATTTGTATTGTTATAATAGTTACCTTGATTATAATCTACACCAACCATTGAGCCACTTAAGACTGTTATAGCAGTTCTATCTGTACTAGAAGAACCTGATACTCTAAATGCTGGTCTGTTAGGCATTGTAACAGAACCACTTGACACTGTAATTGAACCTGATACTCGTAGTGAACCTGTAACTTGGAATGTACTTCCTGATGTAAATACTAAGTTGCTTCTTGATGTATTTGATGTGCCATTTCCTATTATAAATGAATTTTGTAAAGTGGAATATCTATTGTAGGTACCTACTACTAATTGTGAATTACTTCCAGAAAGATATGTACCGCATATTATGTTATACGCTCCGAGGTTTGTGTTCTGATATCCATTATTTATTGTAGAACTATTAATAGCATAAGTTGACTGATATGAAGACGTTATTATACCAGTATTAATATTACTAGTATAGATATTTCGCCATTTAAAATTTTTAGATGTATCCCAGGATTCATTGTAAATTCCTAAATCATATAAATTATCAGATATCGGTGAAAAGCTTCCATAAGATAATGTTCCAGCAGTACCTCCTAACAACGCACTGTCTTTGAATTGTAAAATTTTAGTTTTTAAACCTTCAGACTCAGCTAATTGAACAATTTTTAATTCTGAAAACCTTATATGTGTCACTTCACTGCCATCTGATACTGCAGTTCGCTGTTGCCATTCCAGTTTAATTTTAAATTTTGAATATACATTAAATGAACCGTCGCTTGATTCTTTATATGTTAAAACTGGTGTTAATGGTATATTAACATCTATCCATTCAAAAAATGAGTTTTGTACTTTAAATTCTCTATATAATTCATTATCATTTTCATCATATATATATACCCATAATCTAAGCTGACCGCTAAACTCACTGCTATAATCTTTAAATCCGTTTAGGTTTCCAAATTTAGCAGCAAATTGCAACACTAAAGGTTTGAAATTTGCATTTGCTTTGCTTAATATAGAAGATGAAATGTGAAAATTATCGCTGGTTAATGAGAATGTAGAAGCGTCAGAACCTACTGGCATGATTAAATGATCTACTGTAGTTTTATTTGACCCAAATGTAATTTTATCTTGATATTCAGGAATTTCATAAGACTGCTTAATATCTCCTAATTTTTCAAAGTCTTGCGGTATAGATTTAATTTTGTATGATAAATTATCAAATGAACCGGAGCCGGCTTTATAAGTCGCTGCTACAGGGTTGCCATATACAAATATTGTTTTTCCAGAAGTATAATCAGTTCCTTCACCTCTCCATCTAGACAATCCAAAACTCATTGTGGTTTGTGGCTTTACTGATAGATCTTGCGCTCCTACTGCTATGCTATTTACTGTGTCAATAACTGCTGAGCTAGTAAACCATGGTTCAATTAAATATCTAGTAATTACTGATGAACCTGATATTTGTGATTGCGGAGTTACGCCTGATATTATTATATTTTCAAATAATCCTTCAGTAGCATTAATATTTCCTTTAACATATACATTTCCTTGAGGTGATATTGAAAAATTTGAAGATGATATTTGAAATATGGTTCCAGAGCCAGAAATGTATGAAGCTGCTGGATCTCCTAAAAAGAAATTTTTAGTTCGAATATCTAACAATCCAGACCCTGATGTCGTATATTTGAAATATGAAGTTGGATTTGCGACTAATTCAATACCTACTCCTGAATATTCTTCTGAAGAACCTAATGGGCTATTTACTGCAGTTAATAAAGGTTTTATAGAACCAGAATAAATTACAAATCCTGCAAAGCCTACCGGAGAACCTCCAGAGACTGTCGTTGCATTTTTAAATCCTGAATATCCTATACTGCGAATCATAGAAGCATTTCCTTTTCCCGATAAATGTACTCCGGTTCCTGTCGCGCCTGCTACGTAAAGTGAACCAGTCATTAAGTTATCATCTCCGCCTATGTAAGTATTTCCTCCTTGCAGCGTGTTATCTCTAACTTCAATTACTTGTTTTGACGCGTTTCCTGCAGGATTAACAAACTCAAATTTAAAATCTATTTTTTCATTTCTATGAGATGTAGGTAACGAAAATGTGTTTTGCAATGAAGATGTATTAAATCCAAATTCGTCTGCATATGAAGTAATGTCAGTTTCATTTAATAATATATATTCATTAATACCTGACGATCTATAATACGTTCTAATTTTAGCAATTTCTCCTGTAAGTGGACTTAAATTTGTAAACGAAGCAGTTATAATATTATATGTATTTTGTGTTGTATTAGAAAATACATACCCGTACGCATCTGGCTCCGTAGGCATTACGTAGCTAATATCCATTCTATTTAAATCTAAAGATTTAGGATAAAATCTATCGTTACTATTTGACAATGCATAAGATAATGGCTCTGATAAATATGCTATTAATGAACCGCTATATGATGAAATGCTGGCACTTACTGTTTGCGATACAATATTTGAAGGTCTGGTAGGATCTGAATTTACAATTCTGCTATATGTAAATGATATAGTAGCATTTTCAATATGTGATAAAAATCCATAAATTGGAGCTCCATTATCATAAGAACTTATACTTAGGTTTGCAGGTAATATTATTACAGGAGTATCATTATTATAATAATATTTAATATAGTTAGCTCCATTAGTTGTATAGCCATCACCTTGAGTTTGTGACTTATTCGTAGCTGGATATGCAGCAGAAAAATTGTAATATGAAATTTCTTTATGTGAGCCTGTCGAGCTAGTTAAAGTTACTCTAGGAAGTGAACTGAATATAATAGCATCTTCATTTCGTTTTGAAATATCAATATATACAGGAACTTGCCATCTTACATTTATTTCAGACGGATCTAATATTTGGCCTTCTGCAGATTGATTTAACGTACTACAAATTATTATACTTCCATTTCCAGGAGTAGTATCTTCATTTATAAATATAGTAACAATTGCCGGCTGATCTTGTGATTCTAAATCGATTCCTACTTCATAATAAACAGGTAATCCATTTGCATCTAATATTTCTATATAGACAGCAGAGTTTTCAGGAAATAAAGATACATTTCCTTTAAATTTAAAAGTATTTAAACCAGCAGTTAATTCTGTAGGAAGTTCAGTTACTCTAAAATAATCTGGAGAGTTTGCTGATGTATCTTCTATTATAACATTAAGCTCGCTAAGACCTTGATATATAACTTCGTTTTTAGCCATTTTGTAGATATCTATTTAAAATAAATATCTAAAAAAGTTAATTATAAGAAATTTTTGAGCTTCCGTTTGTTTTAGTAATTTCAATTAATTTATCTACTACATCTCGCATAGAATCAATATGTGATATTACCAGCATAAATGAAAATTGAGTTTTTAAATAATCAAATAAATTGAACATTGAGTTTAAATTATCAGAATCTAAAACGCCAAATCCTTCATCAATAGCTAGAAAATTTGGTCTAGGCAATGAAGATACATTTATCAATGCAGTTCTAATTGCTAATGAAGAAACAAACTTTTCCATTCCAGAAGTTAATTCAATTGGCCAAAAGTTGTCTTCATCATACACAATGTAACAGTTAATATTTTTACCATCCATTTCAAGCATCAAACTAAATTCAACTAATTGACTTAATATATTATTTATTTCTTGCTCAATATATGGAACTGCTGAAGTAATTAAATCGTAAGGTATACCGTCTCTATTAACAGCCTCTAAATAATATTGATAAAATTTATACTGCTGCGCTAAGTCTTTTAATTTTGAAATTGACTCTTCAGCCTTTTCTTTTAATTTGTCAGATAGTAATAATTTCGAATGACAGGTTAAAATATCATCATTAAGTATACTTAATTCATCTTTTAAATCAGTCACTTTTTTATTTAAAGAATCTATCTGACCATTTATAGTCATGTTTTCTTTGATAACTTCTTCCTGTTTAAAATATTCTGCTATTTTAGTATTAACTTCCCCTAATCTAGAAACTCCTTGAAGATGTTTAGTTGCAATTTGATGCAATTCAGATTCAATTGAAGATTTCAAAGATGATTTTTTGTGAATATCTTGATTTAATTTATTATAATCTTCTTTTTCTTGTATAGAAGGTTTTAACTGAGTTATTTTATCTTTGATAATTTGTAAATCATCTACTATTTTTTGAGCATGTTTTTTATCTTCTTCTATCGAAGCTTTTGTAGCAATAGCATCTTTAACAAATACATTATCCATACAAAAAGAACAATTCTCATCATATTTTAAATCATCAAGTTTTTTCATTTTGTCTAACTTATTACTGACTTCGGCTTTAAGTTTTGCTACTTGACCATATAAATTTTTTTCTGTGTTGTGCAGACCATCAAGAACATCAATTCGAGCTTGAATTTCATTAATGTTAAATGCTTTTATACTTTCTTGCAATTCATCTAGCGATTCCTTACATACTTTTAATTCACCTAACTTATCCGATTCACTTTTTTCTAATTGACTTAAGAATAAAATAGCTTGATCTTTTAATTCATCTAATCTATCTTTATTTGCAATTGATGTATCGACAGGAACTAAATTAGAAGTTAAAGATAAAATTTCTTGATTTAGAGTATCTATTTTATTTTCTAATTCACTTTTATCTATTTGATAATCTTTATGCTCTTTTGTGTATGCCTCAATATCATTAACTGCTTGTGCTAGTTGTGAACCAAAGTCTTGACGCTGATATTCTTTTACTAGCGTAGCAACTTCTTTAATGTCATCGTTAGCAATTCTATATAAATCTTCAAAGATATTAATATCTAAGAATTGAGCTAGCAAATCTTTTCTGTCTTTTTGAGCCATGTCAATAAAACCTGAATTATTATTTTGTACTGACAATGCAGTTAGCACAAAATCTTCATAAGTTCCTAACAGACCTCGTATATGGTCATTAGTTTCACTTCTCTCTTTTCCATTTAATGATGTTATTTGACCTAAATCATCTACAGAATAGAAATTAACATCAACTCGCACGTGATTACCTCTTCCTCGAGTACCTATTTTTTCAATAAAGAAATTTTTACCATCTAATTCAAAATTGAATTTACATGTAAATGAAGCAGATCTATTATTTAGAACAGCGACTGCTTTTGAAGTTCGACCGCATTTGTCGAATATACAATATGTTATAGCATCTAATAGTGTAGACTTTCCAGAAGCGTTTGGAGCAAATAATCCATACACTCCTTTCATGTTAGTAAAATCTATAGAGTTACCTTTTCCATAACTAAACATATTTGAAAACTCAAAGCTTTTTGGAATCCAAGATACATTTCGATTTATTTCTAATGTAGGTAATCCTGAATTTACAGTTCTATTAACATGACGAACTCCATCTAAAACATCATCTTCTAAAGTAAATTTATTTTCTAGATATTTAGTAATTAATGTATTTTGATATTCTACATCCCTTACATCTCCTATATTAATTTTTTGTACCCTAGATTTGTTTTGAGTTAAATCATTAATTTTTTGAACTGTATATTCTTCTACATTGAATTTAGATTTTATACTTCCGATTATAGATTTTAAATCGGCAGACTCTGTGTTTTGAGACTTGATTCTTAATCTAATCAATTTATCTGATAACTCATCTGGAATTGGGTTATATTTGCTATCATTAACTTCTAAAGTATAATAACACATATCATTTTCAATTTCCATAAATTCTGCTTGAGATGTATTTGTGTCCCAAACTAACATTCCATGAATTAAAGCTTCTGCATAATTTTGTTGAATAAGTGAACCTGGATATGCAATAGTTTTTTCTTCGTTTAAAAACTGATTAGGTTTGTGAATATCTCCTAAAAGTGTTAAATCATACCCTTTAAATGTATCAATATCAACATGGTCATTTACCAATCTAAATCCTATATCAGTTAAAGCATTATTTACTGCTCCGTGATGTAATGCAATTTTAAAATCTCCTTCAAATTCATCTGCTTTGATAAAATCTTTAGGTTTATCAAAAACTGACATTACTGTAAAATGTTTATCAGCTAATTTGTAAACTCCAGACTCTTTTAAATAATATAAATTAGGGTGATTTAGTGCATTTACAATAGGCGTTAAAGCATCTAATCTAGATTTATTATTTAGGTTACAATCATGGTTTCCTGTAATTAATATTGTAGGAGCTAAATCAGCAAACATCTTAAGAAACTCTTGAACTGACTGAACTAATTCAGGTGTCATATCTGTTTTAGCATGCACAATATCGCCTCCTAAAAAGATAATATCATTTGGGCCAATTGTTTTTTTAATTTTATCTACAGTTCTATTAAATACTGTTAAATATTCTTCATGTCGTTTAAGATTTCTAATGTGAATATCAGCTATGTGATATATTTTATCTATCTTATCTATACTGGTAACTAAATTTTCTATATACATTTATCCGAATAATTTATATTCAATGAATTTTTCAAAGGTCAGTGGAGGTGTTTGTTTTATTAAACTACACATTTTTTCAAATCCTATTTCAGCAGGATCTTTTTCTTGCAAATCTACAAAATAAACTTGAACTCCATTATTCATGAAATATTCTGCATGTTGCAATGCTTGTTTTTGAGCGTCTTTATCTAAACAAATATACAACTGACTTACTTTATTTTCAATAATTTTCTTACGTAAGTCTTCTGATATTGTCTTTCCGAATAATGGTATTGCATTTCTTCTAACTGCAATAGCGTCAAATGAGCCTTCTACTAAAACTAAAGGAAGTGCCCAATTTATAAACAATTCAAATCCAACACAATCTTTAGATACGTCTGGATTCTTATGTTTAAAGTCTACATCATAATAAGCTCTTCCTACAAAATAATTTAATTTACCTTCTGTATCATAAGAAGGGATAATTATTTTTTTAGCATATTCGCCTGACTCGCAATATCCTATGCCATATTTTACTATTTCAGAAAGAGTTATTTTTCTTTTTGATCTTAAGTAATGTATAGCATTTTTATACTCTGTTGTCTCAGAATGTTTATATAAAGGAATATACTCTTTAGGCAGGTCTAGAGGTGTCGTAGATGCTGTATAAGCGGAGTTCGTAGATGAGCTATATTTGGGTTGGGTGTTAAGTAGCTTATACAATTCTGCTATCTTATCTCTGCTTACATTTAGTGCTTTAAACAGCGTAGATATCTTTTTTCCAGACTTGTTGCAAACCCAACAATGCCATGGATTTTCTCCTTTATCATTAGTTACTGTCTGCACTTCTAGTTTTCTTCTAGTAGAGTGACAAAACGGGCAGGAGTGAGCTTGGTTACCTTTATTAGTAACTTTGCCTTTTCCTAAAACCGAATCTATTAAATGAATTAACTTTGTATTTACCATCAAGACTAATATATAATAATCTTTCGCATAATCAAAATTAAATTAGCCAATCATCTGGAATGTCTTTATCTGCGAATTTAAACCCATGCTTAATACACCAATCTGCATAAGTAGTTTTAGATGCTTTTGATATTTTAGTTTTAGAATTTTGAAATAAAAACCTAATATCTAAGTTTGGATTTTGTGCTTTGATAAGTAAATGTTTTTTCCTGTCATCAGTCAAAAATCTACCTTTTGTCTCGACAAAAATGCCATTAGGCAATTTAAAGTCAGGATGATATTTGTGATGCGTTTCAGGTTTAGTATATTGTATAATATGTTTTTCATATTCTCCATCTATACCCCTTGATTTCAAAGATTCGTCGATAGTCATTTCTAAACCACTTCTAAATCCGTATTTTGCAGCGACTGCTTTTACGCTGTAAGTTGCTCTTCTTTTTGCCATAACATTTATTTAATTACATATCAAATTTAACAATTAAGTTAAGATCGACATCATCTCGTTTGTGAATTGGTGTTCCTAATTTTCCTATTGCTAATAATCTACCATACTTATCATACAATCCAACTGTCGTTATATAAGGAGCAAAATGTTCATTAGATACAAATTCTTTTGGAACTTCAGAATTTTCATCATTGTTTTGTCGTATAGTAGAATTAGAAGTAAAGTTAAATTCATCTTCTTTTGCTCTACATACATACTCATGTTCATATAAAGTAACTGTTGAGTTATATTCAAAATAAAAATTTTGTAAACAGCCTGGCTGTTGAGCACCTGTTTTATAATTATATAACGAATCGTTAAATAATCTAAATGATCCTGAAGTATATTTTGTTCTAGGATCTGAAATTACTACCATTCCATGTTCGTAAAATACATTTCCAACTGCATTTGTATTAGTAGTCATTAAATTCAAAGAACCTGTATAGCATAATTGATTAATTTCTGTTTGAGTCAATCCTTTACTAAATACTATAAATTCATCAACAGACCCATTCATACCTTGATTAGTATATCCGTCATTTTTCAACCCTAGCGATCCTATAAATATATCCGCTTCATTATGAATATTTTCATTAGACATTACTTCAGATCCTTGTAAAGTGCCATTAACATATAATTGAAAATTAGAACCTGTTTTTTGTAATAGAATATGATTAATATGATTTGGAGATAATGAACTGGTTATTGCAGTAATTTGAGAGCCGTCAGATGTTCTACATTCTAATTTTGAACCGCTGTATACTCTAATATCATATGGATATTGACTTATAGGTAAGTTATAATCAACTAATTGACTTATCCCTTTTCTAGTTTTTATATTTTTCTTTACGGTAGTTCTTTTTGATAATATACTAGATGTAGCTGGCGCGAAAACAGTCGAATCATGTCCTAACCACATTCCAATTGCAAAATCTTCACTTCTTTTAAAATTTAAAGTATCATTGTTAGGTATACGTATATACGACCCAGAATTAAACAATACTGTATTTCCGTATGGATATGAAGTTGATTTGCCTATAATATTATAGCCCTTATCTGCAGGGACAATTAAAATATTTTTACCGGTTACTTCTAATTCTTGAATAGTAGTATCTGTTTGAATTAGCCCTTGAGCATAATTTGTTCTATCCCACCAACTTGATGTTGGATTTCCATCCCAAAATGGAGAATATGTCATTGCATTAAATCCTAAATATAACAATTCGTTAGATATAGAACTACTTAATGCAGTATCAATTAAATTTCCATTTCCGTCATCTACAAATGACATTGATGTATTAGATATATTATTATAAAAATTTAATATAACAGACCCAGGTTGAATTGATTCTCCAAATTTTACTTGAGGAATTGAAATTACAGATGCTTCATCAAATATAGTTCTTTCTATAGCTGCTGGATCTGAATATCCGAAGGTTTCAAATGGCCGGCCTGCTCTTTTATAATATAAATGATTTAAACTATACCAAACCATTGAAGCTTCAGAATCTAAAGTTGTGTTAATTAGTAATGAAGCAGATTCTGCTTGAGTTTGCCATGAATCTAGAGTAACCTTTCCTCCAGAATAAACTTTTGGATTTGGTTTAATAGCAACTAATTTTCTAATACCATCTATTTCTAAAGATCCTGTATTAGTATAGCTCCAAGATCTGTGAACCTTGAAAGGGGTGATCGTTTTATCTTGATCATTTATTTTTTTAAATACTCCTGGTTTTCCCATATATAGTAAAATAGACTCTTTAATATAAATATCAAAGAGTCTACTTAATGGTGTATTTTATTAAATTTAGAAATCTAACCTAACTTTAATTAAAGATTCTTTTGAGAATGAATTTTGAATTGGTTTAGATAATTTACCTACCGCTAGTAGTTCTTGTCTATCATTATACATACCCACCGTAGTAATATATACTGTCGGATCTCCTAAAAACTGTGGTTGTGAAAACTCCCCTTCAGAACCAGTTACAAAAGTAGGATTATTTGAAAAATTATATTCTGTGTTTGTTACTCTCACGAAATAATGTGCTGACGTTCTAACTATAGAATTTCTTGATTGAAATGAATAGTTAAGTGGATCTAGAGTAAATGCTCCAGAAATAGAAGTAAACAATTTCCATGCATTATCACCCGCTACATTAGAACCCGTAACAATATTAAATGAAGCTGATGCATTTAATTTATTACCGTCTAAAATAATCATACCCGTTTCAGGATACATTAACCCGTAATAGTGTGGATTTGTAGGATTATGAATTCCATTTAAAATAGAACCGGAAACTACATTTACTACTCTTCCCACCGTAGTTACTCTTTCTTCTTGAGTATCTGCTGAATCATCTATTAATGAAATAACTCCTGGATTCAATGTTTGAACTCTAACATTTGAACCGGTATGTGAATTATTTGGCACTGTCGAACCTGATAATTGTGCTAAAGTTAATTGCCAGTTACCCGGGTCTACTTTTTCTAAAATTCTAGCTCTATTAAAATTAATAGCGTAAATTGAATCTGTGGAAGTACCGTCTTTCAATGTAAATTGAGTATCATCTGGATTCAATAGTAATAATCTATATTGAGAATATACTGCTCTTGACGGAGAGTCATTTAGAGTACCAGCAGCGGACGAACCTGAGCCTCTTCTATGGCCATAAGCTATTGAGAATTGAGGTTCAGAATCTTCTGAAATGATAGGATTTTTATTCCAAGCTTCGTAATAATATTGTTTAGACGCAGCGCTTTGAATTGATCCAGTAAACATTGCAGACATTGTAGCTTGGTTTATTGAAACTCCATATGATGTATTTGAAAATAAACCTGTCGTTAAAAATACTTTTTGATTTTCAACAATATCTGTTGCAGGATTAAATCTAGAAAATACTCTACCGCCTTCAGCCGGTTGCTGTTGATTAACTAAATCTTTAACTATGTCATTAGCTAATGAAGCAGCTTGTATTTCAATTTCTGCTTGAACTGCGGGAGTATTAATAATTACAGGTGCTGGTTCAGGCTGAACTGCAATAGGTGTTGGAGCCGGTATCGGTGTTGGCTCCGGCACTTGAACTACTACAGGAGCAGGTGTTGGGTTTGTTGGTGTTGGAGCTGGAGTAACTACTACAGGAGTTGTTCTTGGTGGTGTTGGGAAAAATGGTCTTACTGGTCTAGGAATACCAGTTCCGCCGAAGCTACCGCCTCCACGAATTCCTAAGAAATTACGTGAACCTGGTCTGCCGTTATTTCCGAAAAAGCCGCCATTAGCGCCTTCATTATTAAATCCACTTCCCAATCCGTCGTTAAAATTGTCTCCGGTATTATCTATGTACCTTATCATATTGATATTGTATTAATTAATTGTTATTAGAAATCCAATTTAACCTTGATTAAGGTTTCAACTGAAAATGATTTTTGAACTGGCTGAGACAATTTAGCAACTGCTAGCAATTCTTGTCTGTCATTATACATACCAATTGTCGTTAAATATGTTTTAGGATCTCCAATAAATGTTGCTTGAGAAAATTCTCCTACAGATCCAGTTACAAAAGTAGGATTATTTGAAAAATTATATTCTCCATTTTTTACACGAACGAAATAATGAGTTGATGTAATCGTTTCAATATTTCTAGCTTGCATTGCATAATTTACGCTAGCTGACATTGCTCCTGAAATTGATGTAAACAATTTCCATGCATTATCTCCAGCTACATTAGAACCAGTTACGGAATTAAATGAAGCTGATGCATTTAAAGCTGTATCATTAAGAATTACTACTCCTAATGCAGGATACATCAATCCATAATATATAGGGGCTGATGGGTTAAAAATTCCATTTGTTAGCGAACCGGATACTATATTATATACATTACCTAATCCTGTAGTACCTGTATTATTTACATCTCCTGAATCGTCAATTAACGTAATAAAATTTGGATTCAATGTTTGAACTCTAACATTTGACCCTGTGTGCGATGCATTAGGAACTGTCGAACCAGATAATTGAGCTAATGTCATTTGCCAGTTGCCTGGGTCCATTCTATCTTTTAATCTAGCTCTGTTATAGTTAATAGCATAAATTGAATCTGAAGATGCTCCATTACCAAAGGTAAATGTAGTGTCGCCTGGATTCAATAGCAACAATCTATATTGTGAATATACTGCTCTTGATGGCGAATCGTTTAAAGTACCTGCTGCTGATGAACCTGAACCTCTTCTATGACCATATGCTACTGAAAATTGTGCTTCCGAAGTCGTTGCCGTTCCGTTCCACGCTTCATAATAATAATTTTTTGAAGTCGTTGATTGTAAAGAAGATGTGAATATAACTGACATTGTAGCAGCATTTGAAGAAAACAATCCAGATGTTACTTGAACTTGTTGGTTATCTAAAATATCTGAAACCGGTTCAAATCTAGTAAATACTCTTCCGGATGCAGCTACAGCCTTTTGTATTTGAAATTGCTTAACAAATTCATTAGCTAATGACCTTGCTTTTAAATTTATGCTTTCTTCCATTAACATTGGCTGCTCTAATACTGACGGAGCATCAGGAATTACTGTTCCTTTTGCATTTACAAATCCGCCGTTTGGTATAGAGTTTGCCTCTTCTGCAGATACTAAAGTCCAATTATTATTATCAGTAAAGCCTTGTCCGTTATCTAATCCATAAGCTAACCACGCATCAAAACTTTCAAATCCAAATTTTCTTCCGCCTTGAACTAAGAAAACTGCATCACCTCCTTTAATTCTTATTGCTCTGCCTTCAAATCTAGCAGCAGTTGTTGCGGCTTGACCAGCTTCTAAGGCGCCACGACCACCTGATGCAGCGGCCATTCTACCTTGATCTTGATTACTAATTGCCATACTAATATTTTATTTTATTAAAAATTGTTAATTTATCTAGCATTAGTAATAGGCGTACCTGTTGATGTTGCTAATGATGTTTTCTTAACTGTTACTGTTACTGATGTTCTTCCTCCAGTTTCGTTTCCAATTATTGTTACTGTTGCACTTACGTCTGAAACTAATTGTTGTTTTGCAATAATATTAAAGCTAAATCCAACTGCTGATACTGAAGTCGCAGCTTCTGCGTCTCCGATAAATCTAGGAACTGTCGGACTAACACCTGCCATTACTGGATTAACAACTTGCAATGAGCATACATCTGAATTAGATAAAATAGCAGTGTATCCTAAAGTTGCATTACCTGAAGTAAAGTTTGTCGTAGTCGGAACAATTGAGAATACTTGACCTGGAGAAGTTAATGTCGCAGATGTTTGTGATACAGATATAACTGGTATTCTTGCAGTTTTCTTTGGCAATGTAACCAATTTATAACGCATAATATTAGATTCATCTGCTGTCGCTTCTACTAACGGCATATTTTCAATAATGATTCCATAGTAATTAGTTCCTAATGGATGTGCAGGGTTCCACAAATCGTAATCAATTTCATCATCAGCTAATGCAAATTGAGTAATTTTAAATTCGTCTTTACCGCGAGCTAGCAATTCTCTACCCTTTTTTGTCAAAATTGCGTCGACAGTAATTGTACTGTTATTTAAGTATCCCATAATATAATTTCTTTTAAATAAATATGTAATGTTTAAAAATCTAAGTTTAATCTATGTTTTTATTTTAAATTGATTTCTTTTTAATTCCCGTAGTTGCTTCATCTATAGTTGTTAATTGACCGTTTGCAAATACAATTTTATTTGGATTAACTTTAGTTACTTTAACTACAGGGCCTCCGTCTACAGTTTGCGTTGAATTTACGTTTATAGCTGTCGCAGTTAACTTACATCCAACATATCTAGCGTTACGCCAACCCGCAGATGTTTCTCTATGTACATCAGCAAAAGAATAACTAGATGAATAAGGCTGTTGAGCTGAAGCTGAGGCTGCGCTGCTATAAAATAAATTCGTTTTTTGTAATGAGTTTGACTGAGTTGACCCTGATATAAATTTTTGAATTGGTGTATATGAACCAGACTGTGTTAATTTATATTGACCGATATATCTATTTTGAATCCATGCATTACCTGTTTTATTAATAGTATCTATTTTAGTTAATACAGTACTTTTTGGTATATCTGATATAGTTCCAGCGGTTGTCGGCTTAATTGTAATACTACTGTCTTTAGATTTAATAATAGTAGAATCAGTTAATACAGGTAGAGTGTCTATTAAACCTTCAGTATCTTTAGATTTAATGACAGCAGATTCAGTAAATACTGGTAATATATTTTCTAACGTTGCTAATTTATCAGCGTCATATTGCATAAAAGGTTCTAATATAATTCCTGACAATTCTCCTATATTTAGGTCATCATAATCTATATTAGGATTAACTGTAATTCCTGAAAATTCTCCTATATCTATATTATCATAATCTATATCAGGATTAATGATAACCCCATTTAAAATTCCTTGACGATCGTCATCAAAATCAATAGCAGGAGGAGCAATCATTTCGTCAACTTCTCCTTCTAAATCTTCATACTCCATACCCATTGGAAGATCAAATTGAGCAATAACTGTCTCATGAGTTAAATCTTCTATGGTAGGTTTTCTATTTAATCTTACTCTACTTCTTTCTAAAACGTTAGGTTCAACTACTAATCCAACTACTGCATTAGATCTTTGAGGAAGCATTTTTTTAATATACTTAAACAAAGTGAAATCATAAATTTCTAAAGCTCGAAAATAAGCTTCAAAGTCATTTCGATTTTCATATTTTAACCAATAATTCTTTGCAAAGTTAGTTAATTCATTATAAGATTCACTGTAAGTATCTCCTGGATCTCCTATATAATCGTCAATTTCAAAATATCCTAATTGATTGAAAATATCTTCATTAATTGCAGTTTGAGGAGAAAAGTAAACACCTACTCTATTAGAATCTAATGAATATCTATCAAAAGAAGATTTTTCAATTCTTGTTTTAGTATTTAATCTTTTATTTACATCTAATGAAGAAGATTCAATTCTTACTTTATTTGTATATAAACTAGAGCCTCCTAGCGAAGGAGACGGTGTATAATATGTTTCTTCAAATCCTTCTAAAACAAAATTACTAGGGTCACTTATAGTTAAATAATTTAAAGACGTAGCTTTTGTATATAAAGTTGAATTAGGCTGAGTAGGATATTGGCGATTTGTATTTTCTACTTCAGTGGTAGATAATGTATATCTTTGTAATAAATGATTATATGGTTTTAAAGCTTCTTCTCCTGTTGTTGTAATATTTCTATTTACGTCATATGTATAAGATGCTGGAGATTGAGTATGTTCAATAAGAGTATTATCATCTAGAGACCCAGACCAAAATCTAATTTCATGAATATGACCTTTAAATTTTTGAGGTGATGGAATAGTACTGACAAAGCCATTGTTGTTATTTGCAAATTGATATACATATCCTTCAGCTCCAATAGGAGCAATTAATGAATTATTTAAAGACCCTGATTTAATATATATAGATTTTCCGTATAGTGCTTTTGATACTTTTACAGTGGCTGAAGTTGTGTTTACTTTTTCAATAGTTATAGTATGCCAGCTATTATCAAATATTTCCAATCCTGGAATTGTAATTGTCTGTGCGTCATGGCTATATAAAATTATAGACCCTAAGTTATTGTAAGTATTATCTCTAGATAATAGTATTTGATAGCGCGCTAAGCTAGAGGAGTTTATAATTTCAACTAAATTATAAGACTGCCCAAAATCATATACAAAATTATTATCTGTTTTAAATCTAAATTCTAAAGTATCAGGTAGTGGAGTTCCCTCGGCATATGTTTTAGCAGTCACGTAGCTTGAGCCGTTTGCTAGCCATGCTTTGTGATACACATCATGCACATATTCTGGAAAATGATCTGCATCTGTGAATGTAGAAGGTCCTCCATATTCTTTAATTGTCAATACAGATTGTGGTATACCAAAACAGGTTACCAAAGCTTTAATTGCTCTAGACGTTCCTTTTGTTTTTAAAATGTAAGGTAAGTTATTTACAATTCTTCTCCAAACTTCTTTGGTATTTGACTCGTCAGATAAAGTAGTAATTAATGGAATATCATCCGAATTTATCGTGCCATCAGCATTTGTGCCTAGCGAGTATTTCCATAATTCAGAAGTAGACTTACCATTTAGTAAACTGAATCCCATTGATTCTGCTACATGATAAAGTAAATCATCAGGCATACCATCTTTAGGGTGTTCTTCTCTATATTTTATAGCAGTTAAATTATTAATGTAAGTCCATAAAATATCAAAATGCTGTGATATCATATTTACAAACAATGCATAATCTTCACCATCTGAAGAGTTTTGAATTTGCAATGGCACTGTGTTTGTCAGTGCATGTACATTAAATTTATCATAAATTTCTGCTTGCTCTAACAAATCGTAATAATATGCAGAACCTTGTACAGAATTTATTTCAACTTGATCTGCAAAATAACTATATGGATCATATGAAGCATATGCATTCCATGTAGTATAAGCTTGATCCCAAAATTCATATGCAGCAGCCCATGTATATGACGTACTTGAAATTCCTTTTTTAGGCCAAGGATTAATAGAGCCTGAAGTGTTATCTACATGTGAATATAAAGCACTTCCTGTATTTTCAAAAAATAAGTATTTTTCAAAATCGTCAAACCCAGAAACTACTGTATTTCGTTTAGTATAAGTGTCTTGAATATTAACATCAATAATATCTGTATTTTCTATAGATTTTAAAGATTCTAACTGACTTGAAAAATATTCAATTAATTCAAGTTTATATTTAAAATTCTTAACTCGCTCTACTGCAGAACCATAATGTATAAAGTTAGAAAAATCTCTATAATTAATATTTAATTTAATTCCAGATAATGACCCTGAAAAATAAGAATCTATTAATTGTTGTGAAGTAGACATATTTTCTGATAGTAAATCATTCCAAGATTTAAAATCAGTTGCAATTGAACCTCCGTCAGTACCTTCTAATTCAAAGTTAGGGCCTGCTAAATTAGTTACTGGGTCTCCTATAAATTTAGGTACGATAGAAACAGACTCTATTATAGGAACTAAAATTTCTTCAGAAATCCAAATTTTAGATTTTTCTCCAAATCTAGAAGGAAGTGGCTCGTATAATTTAGCGACAATTTCAGGAATGTCAGAATCAGTATCAAATCTTAAATTAATAATTTGATATGTATCATTGAACCCGAAATTAATAACAAAAGAGTCAAAAATATCATTACGTAATAAATCTTCCCATCTAGATTTAAGTGCGCTTAATTGCTGAACTAGCCCAGGACTATTTTGTGATAATTGTATTCTTAACTCTCGTCTAGAAGGAGATATTTCTTTTATAAAAACTTTTTGCCCTTCATAAGAGCCTAAAAGATTATCAAATAAATTATATACAATTTTATATTGACCTCTAGTAACTCCTAAAGCTTCTAACTCTTTTACATTGTCAATTGATAAATGTTGGTATGCTACCTTTTGAGAGGTAGTATCATTATTTTCAATTGAATATAAAGTTTTATGATTTCCTGTTAAATATACACCGTCAGGCGTATAAACGTGCATTTCTAAATTAGGCTGAGCACCTTTATTGAATGTAACAGAAAAATTTCTTACATCTAAAAGTTCTTTATCAACAGTTTCTAACCGAGACCCTTGAGTAGCCCCGGTTGATTTTAGAATTTCATTCTGGTTTTTGTAAACTGTTAGCATTTATATTTTGTCTTTAATATAAATATCTAAGTTTGTTATTCTAGGTAGAATTTTATAATCTAGTTGACCATATGTCCGAACCATCTGATGAAGTTAATGTAAATATTCCGTCATCATCAATAGTAGCTTTTGCTGACCAGCCAACTTTATTTCTGCCAGAACCGTAAACTATATCCCAATTTTGCATTATTCGTTCACTGTCATAGTTCACTAAAGGAAATCCAGGATTCCATGTTCCATACAAAACTCCATCTTTTTCATATACATCTGGATTCTCAATTGATAATTTCGAAATACTAGGAGATACATCTCTATTAGCAGGATCATTATAAAATCCTGCTTGTATTTTTTGTAAATCTGGAATTGTTATATCAACTGAGTATGTAGATTTTAACTTATTAGATATTTTAGTAGCTTCTAAAACAAATGTTGCAATTTTATTTGCTTTAAATTCATCAAAATCATTCCAAATTTCTTCTTTTTCAGCAGCGGTATATTTAGGTACCTCACTAAATACATCAACTCTTCCGTTGCGATTTTGAAGATATTCACGTAAATTAGCAGCTTGACGAGTGCCGGTAACAACTCTTTTTGTTTTCTTAACTTCATTAAATGCATCATTAAAAGCATCAGTTATAGAAGTTTTAGTAGCAGAATTAATTTTATCAATTTCAATATCTGACCATGCCTTACCATTAACTAGATTTTGACTGAAATCGCCTGGTCTATTATTTGCAGTAAACTTCATTGCATAATTAGTTTCTAAAAAATCAATAGTTCTATCTATATTATTACGGAAATTTTTAATATGTGATAGCACTTTTGCTGAATACTCTTTCCAGGCTGCAGCTTGTTGTACCGGAGATAAATTAGGTACATCACTAAATACGTCGACTGTTGTTCTACCACGCCATTTTATAATTGTACGAGTACCTGTTTTAACAGAATGCGTTGCAGAAACTAATGCTTTTGTAGCTGCAAAATCATCCGCAATTGCTTTCTTTAAAGTATCATTAATTACTTTAATCCTACCATTTACCCAAGGATCAGCTTGAGGTCTAGCATTAAGTATAGAATCCGGTATCCATTTATTTGCATAAATAGCATAAATTTCTAATTGACCATCATCTCCTTCTATCCATCTATGAGTTCTCGTACCTAATGCATATTCAGCTCGACCAAATTTTTGCCAATGCTCTTTTCCAGAGCTAGTGCCAGTTTTTCCATATAAAGCATCATTAGCTACGTCAGGATTAAGATAATAATAATTTGATTCTGGAGTGTATCCTTCGGGTAATGACCCTGGATTAATTTTCATTCCAAAATATAGAGGAGTTCCGTATTTTGCTGACGATGCTTGTATAGCTTCTGCATTTCCAATTTGATATATTTTTTTAATTTTCGCACCTGGAACAGGTTTACCGTAAATGTCAAATTTACCTACATAAATACAAAAATATCCGTTAGGTTCTAAAACTCCTATTGCTTTTCTATTATCAGATAATAATCTATTAGTATTTTGAAAATCGTCTGAAGGTGCTGTTTCATATGAAGAATATAAATCAAATCGTTTACCAACTTCAATATTATTAACTATTTTATTTACATAATCAACTACAGTAGGATCGGCAAGTATACTTGATAAATTTATTTGACCTTCTAATGTATTAATATGTTCTGATAATCTATTTATTTTTTCAGTATCAGATTGATTAGTAGCTTGTAATTCTGCTTTAGCTCCTTCTAATTCAGCAATTTTATTAGATAAATCAGTTATAATATCATCTAAATTTCCCGGTAGAAATTCTTTGATTTCAATATCAACTACTCTATTAAATTTATCTTGAGATACCTTAGTAGTATTTAAGTTTATAAACTTTCTAGATTGACTTAAATCTTTATTAATATCAATAACTGTCTGTCCTACCGTATTTTTTTCGTATGAAGCGTATTTTATATTTTCTACTTTTGAAGGTATAATTTCTCCAGTAAATACTTTATCTTTATCAAATTCATGTAATTTGTATATTGCCATTTTATTTAACTATTTTAAAAATAAATTCATTTGAAGAAAAGTATTCTGTAAAATCTGTGAAATTTGCTTGAATTTCAAATTTATAATATCTCTCAGGATACATCATTGTAGTATAAAAATCAAAATAACTTCCTGAAGTATTTGTATTGAGTTTTGTTGATTCGCTATATGGTATAATAATTTGGTCATTATGCGCGTCTTTAATTTGATAATATGAATTTCTTGGTAATGCTTTAATTCCAGCAAAAGTTGAATTTTGTGTAAATGCAGGTCTAGGATATTTAGGTCGTGCAGCAATTAAAATTCTATTCTTTTTATCTTTAATAAATTCTGCATTGAAAGATCTTACATATACGATAGGATCATCTTCATACGTCATTTGAGTTAATGAACCTGTGTTATAAGTTAAACTTCCTGTCCAACTAATATATAAATGAGGTTCATATACAGTGTGAGTATCTGAAGAGTGAATTTGTATATTTGTTAAAGGTGTATTTGAACCTGTTAAAGTTGAGTTCTTATATGATATTACTACTCCATTATTAGTATACACATTATTTACCCAATTTTTTACTAATGTAGTAATATCTAAATTAATAGTATCTTGAGTTTTATAATTAAATGACTGCGATGCTATTGACGCTGTAAACCACGCACCGCCTCCTGCAGTTTCATTATATTGTATAGCAGTACCCGAGCCTGAAGTCCATTGTGCAGAACCTGTTCCTTGAGTAGTTATCCATGTAGCTCCATCTGTAGTTGATAGTTGGTTTTGAATTCCTGCTGGAAAGTAATGATATCCCGAACCGTTAGTCCAACTATTTGACAATGCTTTGGCTTCTATTGTATATGTAGCAGGTAATTCATATTCTTGAGCTGTATATAATTTTAAACTAGCAGATATATCATTTATAGAAATACCATTTTGTGATAAAATTGTAGGTAGATCTGAAATATCAAATTTCATTAATATTCTAGATTCAGTTAAATCACTTGTAGTTGAATCTCCTTCTTTTCGAAGTTCTAATATTTGATCAAGCCCCGCATTTCTATACGGATCTTTTTCATATATGGTTGTATCTTGTAATGCTGGTATTGACCAAATCATAATTTATTTTTTTATAGAGAAACGACTTTACCTACTATATCTGAATTAGGATATTTTACTTCAAAAACACTTGGATCTAAAGAAGGATAAATTACTCCTGCTTTTGTTGCTGCTGCAATATCATATACATTTCCTGAATACCCGTCTGTAGTATTATATAAATTTAATATTTTTACAGAAGTTACAGATTGAACTCCTTCTACTCTATCTAATTCAGTATATATTTTAGATAAAACAATTGGCTGGTTAATTTGCCATAATTTGCTATCAAATGTTGTTTTTAATTTATCAACACATTTGATTAATACTTCATTTGAGTTGTATTCAGGTAAAGTAATAATTTCAAACGTAACTCCAATATTAATAACATACGCTGTTTTTATATTAATAGCATCAGTTAACATTCTATATTGACTAATATACGTTTTTAAATTTTCTTTAACTGCAGGATTCAGTCCAACTAAATTTCCATCTTTATTATAACCTAAAGTATATAGATTAATTGCTAATGGATTAGGAACCATCTCCTGACCATTATCAGGATTAATTTGTTGATCTTGAATTACATAAGCTTTTGCTACTGAACCAAATTTAGGAGGTAATGAATAGCATCTTATTATATAATCTTGAGCAGTGATTGCTCTCTGTTGAGTAGCAAATGTACCCATTGCATTTTGTCTAATTTCTTCTAAAGTTTCTTCACTTTTGCCTCCTGCTGCAGGGCTAGGATTAGTACATGCAACTGAAGATTTTATTCTAGAAACTAATGTAGCATCTAAATTTTGTGAGTCTATTTGATATTCAATAGAAGTAATATTTTTCAATGTACCAGCAGCGACATTAGATTTAATACCTCCTCCGGTTGTATATTTAACAGTTAATGTTGTATTAGAAGGAGCTAAACCATATGTTTTAGTATACATAAAGTTTGAAGGATCTATAGGATGATCAAATTGAATTTGTAATCCACTTAAACTAGAACCTACATTATCTGGATTAGGAATTAATTCTTCATCATCATTATCAGATACTCCCGGACCAAATTGAATTTCTAAATTTTTGTCTGAACGAAATTTAGTTATAAATCGTCTAGCTGTTTTCTTTAATTTTAAAAGATATGGAATGTCATTGTATTGAGATAACTCTGGATCATTTTGTACTGTATTTGCAATTGTTTCAAATACCATATCCTGAGCTAAAAAAGGAACTTCAGTCCAACTATTATTATCTGAATCTGTTATAGACATTACTTCTATAATATCAGTATCTTCGATTAATATTTTATCAAATCTTTTAGCATTTCCAAATTCAAACGTTTTAGTTTGAATCGTACCTGCTATTGATTTAACTTTTTTCTTTAATAAATAATATTCAGGAGTGTTATCAATATCGTTAACTTGATATACAGATACTTCTGTTGGGTTAAGGCTACTTGATACTGAAAAATTTACTAAAGATAATGTTCTAAATTCAGAGTTAGATTTATCATCTCTAATAATCATGTTTTCTTTTAATGTTAAAGCATATGCCCAATCAGGTGCTTTACCTTCAGCTGTATTCTTAGCTGGTAATAATTGAAATACGTCAATATCTACAGTTGCTGGAATTGTATTTTTAGTTTTATATCCAACATTTTGCGCTAATGCTAAAATATTTGGTCTATTATCTGCATATTGCAAAAACGATTCTTTTAATTGATTATCTGTATAATATGATAAGACATCTCCAACATAAGATGCCATTTCTATAAACATCATACCAGGAGAAGTTTCATTAAAGTCGTTGTAAGTATCTGGAAAATAATTCTTTGCAAACTCTATTAAGTTTGCTCTAAATTGTCCAAAATCTTTGTTAAGATATCTTATATCTTTTTTAGTTTGTGCCATATTATATTAATTCAATTGAATTTGCTGTTACTAAAAATGTAATGATTTGTTCTGATTTTTGACCATTTAATAAAACTGTAATTGATACTGATACTCCATGATCTTCTTGATTTCCTAAAACTGCTATTACTGGATCTACTGTTAATGTGTCAATACTAACATATGGCAACCAAAATTTAACTGCATCTTGTATAGAATTTCTAATAGAAGTTGTTAACAATTCTGTATTTTGTTCGAATAAAGAATCTTGTAATGTAGTTCCGAATTCAGGCTGCATTATACGTTCTCCTTTTCTAGTAAGAATTAAATTTTTTAAATTTGAAATTACTTGATCTTCCGTTGAATAAGATAACTCGAATAGAACTCCATCAGATCTTAACATAGGAAGTTTAATTCCTACTGCTACATCAGGAAGTAAATCAATCGTATTATATCTTTTTTCGTATGACATTATAGTCCTTTTTTCTTATCAATTGCTTTCATTAAAGCTGAATAGTCTTTTGTGATTGCATTAACTACTTCTTCAGGAACATTTGCTGGATTAATCGGTCTACCTTCAGGATCAACTGATGGTATTGCAGCTGCTTTTGACATTGCCAATGAAGGTCTAGCTCCCATTTGCATTGTAGGCCATTCATCAAAATCTCCACTATAATCAACCATACTTTCGTTTATTGAAGCGTAAGGATTTTCAGAACGAAACCCACCTGTTTCATTTAAAATATCATTAAGCATAGAATTTTTTGTAAATTGTTGCTTTGGTTTAGGTTTAGGTTTATAAGCGTTAGTGTATGTAGGAGTAGCCTCTTGTTTAACAGGTCTTTTTGTTTCTGTAATTACGGAACCATAATGTTTTAACTCTGTACGTACTGCTGTCGAAACTTCTTCACGAATTACTTTTCGAAGCGCTTGTATAAAATCTTTTGAGTTCATATTATTCTTTTTAATAATTATTTAGTTTATTAATTTACTAGTATTTTATGATTTTTTCGTAAATGAAATATCACTTAATAAAGAAGGTATTTTTGCTTTTAAAGAAGCTATCTTTCCCCATTGAGGGTCTGATTTAGTAGGAGCGCAGGGACCGACAGGAGATATATCAGTTAATGCTCCAATTGCATCTATTAAATCTTCCATCCACGATTTCCATTTATTACCTAAAATTAATGGCTCAGATGAATTAGTACCTAATTCCATCTTTTTAGCATTGACAGATACCATATCTTTAGCGTCAATTGTAATAGCAGTTTCAGATGATAATGCAATACCTTTCTTAGCAAACGCTATAATTTCTTTTTGAAAACTATTAAATACAATTCTACCCGATGATATTAAAGTTTGCGGAGTCGTTCCCCAATTTTCATCTTTCCAAGAAGTTAAACTATATTTGTTAGTAGATGACAATACTTTAGAAGCTTGTTCGAATTCTATATTTTGACCAGAAGCTTGAACTATTACATTATCTTCTTTGTTGAAGTCTTCAGTAATAAATCCATTTATCTTACCTCCTTTTTCTTGTACAGAATTTCTGAATATAGTAATAGGAGCGGCAGGTTTACCATTTGACCATTTAGGTTGCACAGTAAATTTACCAGATTTAGGCGTTGTAGAAAATCTAATTGAATTTCCATATCGACCTTCAATTAACATATCACCTATATAATGTTGTAATGGCTGAACTTTATCATTTTCTGTAAAGTTATCGTCTACTTTTGGGTCTTTAGGTTTATTAGTATTTCCAGCTGCTGCAGAATTATAATTTCCAGCATCGCCAGAAGTCATATTTTTTTGTACTGTTTTAGCAGTTTGAGTTGGTAATGAATTATGATGTATACTAGATTGTAAAGATACTACATCTAAATAATAATTGTCACTAGTATTTCTAATTGAAGTACCATATGATGACGGTCCTTTAATTAATAGAACAGCTTCACCTACAATAGGTATTCTTAAAAATCCAATATTTAATGGCTTTGCAGTTATAGTAGTAACTTCAGCAACGTCAGATGCTGGACCTCCTCCTAATTCTTTTACTTTTAAACCGTATATTAAATTAGGTTTGTCATCATTATAGATAACTTCTAAAACTTCCCCGGCTGAGATTTCATATTTCATATTAATTCAATCCGTCTATAATATCGTTAAGTTCAGCTTCTATTTGTTCCTGCTGTGAAGCTAAATCAACTACTTTTTTGTTAATTACTTCTTCATCCTGTGCAAGTCCATCTAACTCCCCTAGAAGTTGTTTCTTTTCTTCTTCAGATAGAATCCAAGAATTTCCAGTATCAGTTTGTACTCTATTGTTAGTAGAAACTAACCGTTGGACTACAGCGGCTAGTTTTACAAGGTGTTCGTCATTCTTAACACCTACTTCTATATATTCTTTGATTAAAGGTACAATTACTGTTGCGTCCCCTATGTTTTTAATTAGTGGTCTTAATTCACCAATTAACATATTAATCTGACGGTCTTTTTTAGAACTGTTAGAGTAAATGTCTTTCATCAAATCGGAAAATTTCTTTCCTTTAAAAATTTCTATATCAAAATCCATAAATTCCTTTAAAATAAATATCTTTATTCTAGGAATTCTGATTTTTTAAATTTTGCTTTATCTAAAGAAATATTTCCAGTATGTTTATATGTAAAATACATTTCAGCATAAGCATTTTTCATTGCATTTACTACCCTTGTAATGTATTGAGTTTTGACTCCGGTTCTATCTCTAATTAAAATGTATAAAGCTTTTTTGTTGAAGTTTTCAATATTCTCTCTATTTCTAAATAACTCTAAAACTGAATCGGCTACTTGAATATCTGCTTGCTTTTTAAATAACACGTTTAAATTGTTATCCATATATTCTACAAACAAATCCATAAACTCTTTCTTTTCAGCTACTTCCTCTTCTCTTAAGACTTCATTGATAATATTTCTTTGATCATCAATTGCTTCAGTCGGCTCAGTATTTTTAAATTTGTTATAATTTGCATTATTATGAATAATCAAATAATTTTTTGCAATAATAGAAAAATACGAAAATGCCTTACCTTTATTTGGATCGACATACTTATGTATTTTTTCATTTAAAAAAGCTACCACTTCATGTTTCACATCTTCATAAGGAACATCAAAGTGATAAAATTTAAAAGTATGAATAATATTCTCTACTAGCTTATCAAATGGATATTTAATTTCAGCATCATATAATCTATTACGCTCATATTCATTTTCTAACTGATTATACAATAGAATTGCATTTTCTGTTTCTTTAGTAAAGTATTGTTTATTTTTAGGTTTACGTCCCCTCGTTTTAGGTTCCGTAACTTCTGTAATAACTTCAGCTACGGGAGCTTCAATTATTAATTCTTCTACATTATCGCTCATACGCTTCATTTATTGTATTAGTTAAATCATCTGCTAGATCTTTGATTTCTTTAAATACAAAACCAACTTCGTCATCAGCTTCAAATGACCCCTTAATATCAATTTCTTTTAATTGTACTTGAACATCTAATACCTTTTCTCTGACTACATCAACTACATCTATATAAAAAGATACTTGATCTTCTAATTGTTCTAATTGTTTTAATAAATTAATAATGCCATAAGTTCCTATGGCTATAACTAAAGACAATATACATATTACTGTTATCATGGTGTTCCAAATATTTCATCAAAGGCAGATTTTAAATTTTCATTTGTAACCTGGTCTCCAATATTAGATAATTTTGATTTTACTTTTGGTTCTTGTTTAGAAGTTTCAGGAGCGTGATTAGTATTACCTTCAATTAAAGTAGCTAAATGATCAGCGTGATGTAACAATATAGGCATATCACAATTAAGTGAAAATTCAGGAAGGCCTCCCATTAAATAAGATTCATTACCTTTTGAATATAAACCATCATGTAGTTTAATTGCTAAAAATTCATTTTCTGAAACGTCTATTCCATACTCTTGAAGTAGAAATAAACTTCTATCTGGAACTTTCATAAAGGTTAATCTTCCATTGATTTTATATACTTGACCTCTTTTAACGTGCCAATCTGAATCGTTAGGAATATAATAATCTTCTTTAGCATTTCCAATTTTACCTAAATCATGATTCAGTGCTGAAAATACTAGTTCTTCTTTTGTAAAATTACTTACGTTTGCGCCAGAAGCTTGCCAAGTTGAATATAATTCTAATGAACATTTTACTACTCTATTTACGTGATCAATATAACCTCCTGGAAAACAATTATGCCTTGTTGAATGTGATGAAGCAGGTGCAGTACAAATCTTCTCTGCTAAACCTTCATACATTTTAGTTAATTTTTCTTTTCTAGGACTTTGAATAAAAGTATCAATAGTATTCATTAACAAGTCCCATTGCTTTTCCGTATCTTCTATTTTGTGCATAACTTTAAATTAAATTACTTCGTCAATTACTCCTAACTCTTTTGCTTTTGATGCTGAAATATAAAAATCTTTTCTGCAAGACTTTCTCCAAAAATCTTCAGTTTGATTTGTTTTGTCAGCCATCATAGTATAGAAATCATTTTCTAATCCATCTATATGATCTGCATTTGCTTTTATATCTGCAGACTTACCAAATATTTCAGCTGACGCTTCGTGAAGCATAATAGTAGTTAATTTAGATGCAATTCTTTTTCCAGTACCACATGCTAAAATCATTGCCGCTGCTGACATTGCTCTTCCTCTTGCTATAATATTAACAGGTACGGATATAGACTCAATATAATCAATTATACCTAAAGCTTCATATACATCTCCGCCATTGGAATTAATTAATAAATTTATTGGATCGTTAGCGTTTTCTTCAGGACGGTTCTTAAGAATAATTCTTACTTTAGATATAAAATCAAATAGTGAACCTAACATAATATCACCATGCATATAAATTACAGACTCATCTATATTTAATCCATAGTCAATCTCATTGAAAGTGTCATCTTCTTTTTTAGAATCTTCTAAATCAACAATTTTCTTTTTTGGTTTTATAGGAGCATCTTCATAGATGTCCATTTTTATTGTTTTTGTCATATCGATTTTTAATTTAAAGTAATATAAGGTTTTCTTTCGTAATTAAAAAGATATTACATTAACTTTTTCAAAGCACGATTGGCTTTTGCTAAAGCTCTAGTTAATTCAGCTCGCTTACCTTTTCTAGTTTCAAGAATTAAATCTGATTTTAAACCTTTTATTTCTTTACCCAAAGCTAATAACTCAGCATCTTTTTCTTGCTTTGTTAATTTCTTTTTCTCTACTTTAGGTTCAATAATAGTAACTGGCAATGTGCCTTTTAAATCTGTTTGCTCAACTCCTTTATGAAATACAGTGCCGTCAGCTGCTACATAAAGTTTCATAAATTTCCATCCTTTAGGGTGACCTGATCTATTTACAGCTCCTCTTTCAACAGGCGGTTCAACATGTAAATTTACACATCTGTAACATAATACTGCAGTTGCTTTTTCAGAAACAATTACCCATTCTTTACATTCAGTTCCTTTCCACCACTTACCTCCAGGTACAGAATTTTGACAAATCATTATTCTTTGATTGTCTTTAATCTTAGATTTGTACTTTGACTCTGCAACTTTTTTAATTGTTTTTGCTTTCATAACTTTTATTTATTTAATAAATTTTTACTCCGTACGATGCTCTATCTTGAGATTTTTTAGCCTCTACTTTTGCTGCTATTTTAGCCGCTTCTTCATCAATTATAGGCTCCTGGGGTTCAATATCCATTGGAATTGATTCGATTGGTTCTTGGGGTGTTTCTGATTGTATATCCTTCACTATAACAGCTAGTTCTTCATCAGTGAATATATCTAAATTATCTTCTTTAGATTCATTTAATTGGTTATATGCAATTACCATACAAATAGCAAGTGGGTCAAACACAATCATAAATAAAATTATTAATATATTAACAACTTTATCCATTGGTACATTTAATACTTTTGAAATGTAAGTAAGTGAACCTAATTCTGATGATAGTTCATTTTTTAAACTAGACTGAGTAATTCCTAATTTTAATTTAGATGACTCAGTGGAATATTTTACAATACTATCATTCAACTGAGCAATTTCTTTATTTAATATTTTAATTGACTTATCTGTATTTGAAGCTGACTTCTCTACTGATTTAAAAGATTTATTAGAGTTAATTAAATTTGATGCTCGCTGCTCTTGAGAATTTCTAATAGAAGATAAATTATTTAATTGATTAGTTTTACTTTCTAATTGTGATTGATATGATACTAATCCAGAGTCGAAATAAGATTTCTTAACACTTAAACTGTCAGTAATTGATTGCGTTAAATCATATTTAGATTTTGTTGTTTGGTACGCTCCAGATAAAAATCCATATATACCTATAGAAGTTATTATAGCTATAATTGTTACAGCAGAAACTAAATACACTCTCAATGTCTTATTAACAACTTTCCATTGTTGATAAAGATAAGATGCAATCACTAATTTTGAAATTTCCAAAGTAGATGCCATCGCTATTACTGCTATCATTGCGCCGGCAAATAATTTAGATAGACCTATAATAGAAAAAAATGCCGCGCAAGCAGCTAATGCTAGCGCGACAACTCCAACTAATATTTTTAAAGCAGTTTTATTCATCAGATTCCAATCCTAATCGTTCAACAACTAAATCAATTTCTTTTCTAATGCTTTGAATTTGAATTATTGCATCAGCTCCAGAAATATCAGTATTTGAAATAGCTCTTTCTAATGTAGTTAGTTTTGTGGATTGGGCTTCTAACTTTCTTAAAGTTTGTTCTTTGTAGCGCATGGCAAATTATAATTTATAGTTAATAAAAATTATTATAATACTAGTATAATAATATAATAATAAATATTATAATATTAATAAAAGAAAATATAATTATGTAACTGTTTATGAAACAGCCTCTTTTTGCAAAGTATTTTTATGCAGTAATCGATAATTCAATAAAGCTAACTCTTTTGCTTTAGCTTCGATCATAATATCAATATCATTACCGTATGTATCAATATAGTCAGTAACGTAATCAGAATGCGCTCTAGGATTGAGCTTGTCATTGGATTCGTGTAACGATTTCGATTCAGAGTAATGTACTACAGGCTTAATATTCGACCAAGTCGACATAGCAAGCTCTAATGCTTCTTGTTCTGTCTGACCGCCATCGCAAAATCTATGATGATGATAGTCAAACACGATCGGTATTTTTGTTTTCATATGGATTAACTCATGTAAGTCTCGCACTGAATACATAGATGCTTTATCGTCATTTTCAATAGTTAAACGGGCTCGGACGCCCTCGGATAGCCTATAAAAGTTTTTACACCAAGTATCAGCTGCTGTATACTTATCACCATAAGTTGCACCAACGTGAATATTAATTTTATTATAAGGAGTACGAGACAAACCCATTAAGTCAAATAACTTTGCATGCATCTCTAAATCTAAAATAGTATTGAGTACTACTTCTTCACGCGGAGATGCAAGTAAATTAAAAGGACCTGGGTGAGTCGTTATACGCACACCATTGTCAGTAGCGTATTGACCACATCGGGCTAACACGGTACAAATTTCATTATAGTCTGGGAAAGTAGTTACGTCGACTTTATTGCCCCAAGGAAATAAATCACTACCTAAACGAAAAAAGAAGATGTTATTATCTACATTCCATTTAAGAATAGTTTCTAAATCTAACGCATTTTGCAATGCTAATGCAGAAGCGTGTGCTACACCTTTTTCTTCTAAAGTAGCTTTGCGCATAGCTCTACCGGTAAGAATACCTTTCTTACCTAGAGTCATATTAATACAAGCATAACCGATATTACCCATAACTTATTATTTTTTATTTATTATTTTTTATTTAGTATAAAGATAAGGCATTCATTCGTAATTACCTAATGAATCTTATTTTATTTTTTTAGGTCTGCCTCTTTTAGGTAATTCGACCTGGTCGTCAATTTCAACTGCTTCTTCTATAGTTTGACAAAAATACATAATACCTTCTTTACGAATAGCAATATCCGCATTTAGCCATTTTTTAATACCGTCGACATCTTTTACCCTAGATTCTGGATAATATCGTAATATTTGAAGTAAATTGTCATTGAAGCGCACCAAATGCGTTGAAGTTGGAATCATAACTTAATTTTCTGAAATTCTACTTACCTTACCTAACATTGTATATACTTTACAATATTTTTGTTGATGAAATATTTTTCTTTGTGGTTTTGTTAAAGTCTGCTCTGATAATAAATAACCAGTTAATATCATTTGATTGACTGTATCTGCTATAAGTGCTAAAGACTCTGAATTGATAATAAGCTTATCATTTAAGAACATCATATTAACAGGAGCTTTTTCTGAAATAGAAGCGGCTACAATAGTTTGAAGTTTACTTTTAAATGCATCTACTATATCATCAAATTTATCAAGGTCAGGTTTAATTTCAGAAGTATCATAACGGTCTTCAGGGTCTTCATAATTTTCCGATCCAATACCATAAGATTCTTCACATATTAAATCATACATGAACAGTAATCTTTCATCCTCTGGCAAACTGTCAAAGAATGAATAATCTGATTCTGATATTATATAGTCGTTAAAATTCATACGTTTTCCCTTTAATAAATATCTCATAAGATAGCCAAGCCGGGTCAGTTATGTGCTTTAATTTTGAAAATATTTCCGGATTATGGAAAAACATTCTCAACTGTCTTTGACGGTCTTCAGAATCTTTAATAACATTAATTTCATTAAGTAATGTTATTTCAGATATAGATAGTAATTGTTGAATTAATTCAACTAGTTTTGTTTTAGACATTTTTATAAAGAGTATTTAGATATGATGTAATCTCTGGTGTTAGAGCATAACCTTCTGCTACATATTTAATACATAGCAGAACAGTCATATACTCTTTGTCATTTGGATAATATTTTGTTGAAATTTTATTTCGAACTTCATAAAGCTTATCCAATACTTTAATCTTTTTCTCTTCCGAATCATATCCGTTATAATCAAATTGGTTTGCAAATTCTTGCTCAACTAACATTGAATTGACAGACTCACTTAAACTACTACTAGTAGCCATAGTTGGACTTTGTCCTTGAGTTATTTGTCTTAACTTATCCGCGGTGTCATGTTTAGACATTACGTGATTAATAAATGATTCAAAAGGAGCTGCCATTACTCTGCTACTTTAGCTTTTGGTTTTCTTTTATAAACCTTTTTCTTTTTAGTAGGAGCTACTGCAACTTCAGGAGTAGATGTAGTAACAGGAAATTCTGAAACTTGTTTTGTAGATGTAGCGTTTCTCAAATCTTTTACTAATTGATCTCTCTTTTTAGTTAAAGCTTCTACATGTGCCTGAAGTGCTGTAACGATTGCTTTTTGATCTGCAATTTCTTGCTTAAATTTTTTGTCCATTCTATTATAAAAAATGGCACCTGCAGCTAATACAACTACAGTAATCACATAAACTAAAATCATAATGTTTATTTTAAAATGTAAAATGTAGTATCACCTTCAAGGTAATCGGTTCTGCATATAACTTTTTTATAAGTTAATTCCAAATAAGCTAACCAAGCGGCTGGCTCCCAAACAACTAATTGCTGTTTGTCTTCGTCTGCAATATCCTCAGGGATACTTGTTAATAAATTAAATGCTACACCGATCTTGGCTTTGTCATACATTTTTGCGACAACTGCCTGTGCATAATCTGCTGGGTCTTTGACTGCTATATTAAACAATCCTGAGCCCACCACCCAGTCATAATCCGCGCCAGCATCTATATCTAACACATCTAAAGTTTCAACAGATACTTCCGGATACTTTTGTTGTGCAATGCTAATGATGTTTGGATTATAATCAATTCCTTTGTACACTAAACCTTTTTCAGTTGCTTTAGTATATAAATCAGCACGACCACATCCAACGTCTAAAATAGATAGACCTGGTGCTGACGCTAACCATAATGCGGCATCGAAAAGAGTTTCTTGTTCTTCTTTAGAAGACCAGCCTACAATTTCAGGAGCATTAAGTAGCTCCCATTCACGAAGTTCACTCATTTGAGTTACTTCAGTTTCATTACTAATTGATTGATTTTCTTCTTCTGTATATTCTTGTTGATCAGTATCTTGATCTAAGTTTGGAAATGAAATAGTTTCTTCAACTTCTTCATTATAATCAGGATATACAATTTCACTGTCGATAACTTCAATGTCTTCTACAGCTACGTCATCGTCAGTCATAACTTCAGAATCAGTATTTTTTTTAAAAATGTTCTTAAACATAAAATGTAACTAATTGGTTATACAAATAAATATCCTAATCATTTGAATTTCGCGAATTAAATTCAGGTTTTAATTTTTTAGCAATTTTATCTGCCATATTTCTACCTTCAGATCGCATCGGATGAGTTCTATTCAAATTTTGTGATATTCTACATGATAGCTGAGCCGTTTCCCATGCTAATATTGGACTTGGTTGAGCAGGCATCAATTGCTCTTCTAAAACATCTACAACAGAAAAATCATTTTTTTCTTGCACAATAGAATAATATCCCTTTCTAATTTGTGTTAAGAAAGCGCCTGGATATTGTTTATGTACTCTTCTTTTATATTTTTCTATTGTTTTAATCTCTTCTTTTGTGTAATTTATCATTCTGTATATCTTTTATCCTTGTAGCTTAGTTTAATTAATTTACGTAGGCGTTTGACGGCTTAACGTATGAAAATACAGCCAGAATTACCAGGCTGTATTACTACTATCTATTACAGGATCTTCTGCAATAGGAATATGTGAATTCTGTGACGGAGTTCGCTTATAATCTGTTAAGTATTTAAACTTATGAAATAAAGTGCTATAATCTAAATCAGACGGTACTTTACTTTCTTGAAATTTAAAGCCTAACGATTTTGACACTTGACCAATATTATGAGCCACGGTAGAATCTAATTTAAACTCTTTAGATGCTTCAGCTAATTTTAAATTAGTTTCAATTAAAAATTGTGCAGAAGTTAAAGACATTTTACCTAATTTATCATCTATAGTCGTCACCCAAATTGTGTCATCAATACCTGGTCTAGACTCACTAACTTTTTCAGTGATAAATTTATTAAGTTGTTGCAATTTATGATATAACATACTATTAACATTAAACTCAATAGTTTCGTTTGCAACTTCTAAAATTTGTCTAAACATTTCTGTCGATAATATCGAGCTTGTATTGCTATAACTGTTATAAGCATCTGTAATTGTATTTTCTTCTTTCATATTTTATTAATTAGATTCTTCCATATCAACAACTCCAGTATCTTTTACAATACCTTCTAACACTTTAAACTCAAAAGATTTATGTTTATAAACTTTCGGAGTCATACCAACGTTATCAATTCTAACACATACACCTTCTCTAATATGAGAATCGTCTAATTTAGAAGCTCCTTTTGAGGCTTCATCTACGACACAACCTAACATATTATAAACATCTCTGTCGTCTGAAGAATTAATCATTACTGCTACCATTTCTAAAGAAGTGACAAATAACTCTGGTACATACTTAACACCTATTTCATCACAACGCTTCTTAACGTCGTCCCAAGTTAAATCTACAGACTGTCCATCTTCATTTGTGTTAGTAATTCTATATACATACACTTCACATTCTTTTTCAGCACACCCATAAGAGTAAGACATTTGCTTACCATATAATTTAGTAAACTCTTTATCTCCCATTTTAGTGGTATCAACTGAAGGCATTATAGAAGCTCCCGTAGATTCAAAACCTACAATTTCAAAATACACAGCTTCTCCTTTTCTTAAATTACCCTTGAAAAGATTGAATGCCTTTTCTCTAATAGTTGGGTCATGAAATTGAGTACCTTTAGTCTCTTCTAAAACAACTCTACGAGTACCATTTAGATATGCCCATTCTTTATCTTGAATATTAACACCTATAAACTTTGCAAATTTGTCTTTGAAAGAAAGAGGTCTATCAACTAAAACGTGAGCAACTCTACCTGAAGTACCATGAAGCTTTTCTGTAACTACTAACCTTTGACCTGCTCTGAAATCAGTTACATGTTTACCAAAGTGGTCGGTATCAAAATGTTCTTTAAACATAATTGAAGTTTTTGCTACTTTAATTTTCTTACCTTGATTCTCTCTAGCTAATTTCAAAGTGTTTGGGTTGATGTACTTTTCACAGATAGGAACGCCTTTCCATTCAGTAAACTCAAAACCTTCAACGTCTAATCCAGTTACTTGAATAAAACCAAATTGATGAATCGGAACCCAAAATCCGTCAGATACTTCTCCTCTGAATTTTTGTGTTCTAACTCTTCGGTTCTCGTCAAACATACCTGGCTTATCGTTTGGAAATTTATTCATCTCTGACTTACGATACAAGTTGTTAGCAAAACAAAATTCATGAGAAAGTTGACCGTCTGTCGGAAAATAAACTCCTAAAGCATCTTCATTGTTGTCTAATCCTACTACTACTTGGTTACCATGACAAGTAGCTAATTGCACTTTATCGGCATTAGGATGAGGTCTTACGTTTTTTAATTTGGTAACGATTGCTGCATACGCCATTATAATTCTATTTTTAATTCTTGATTTTTCGTTTTACCTAAAAGGAAATCTTCTTGCTCCATAGCATCTAGAGCCATCTTTCTTTGATCAGCTTTTAATTTACTAATAAAAGTACCTACAATTACTTTACCTTGCTTAATAGCCCAACACGCACCAAATTTTTCGTGCTGCATTGGGACTACTCTATAACTTGACTTTTTCATTATTTAGAATTTTTTACTACATCTCTTTTATTTACAAACTTCACAGCACCTAAGGTGTTCTTGGTAGAGATTCTTGTTCCTAAATCAAATAAATCTTTATAATTGAATTCATAGCTTACATCAACTACTCTGGTAATCTCACCATCTGCATAATAATGTAACTGTTCTTTTTCTAAAACTATTGCGAATTTACCAAAACTAATGGTATTTGTCTGGCCTGGTTGAATTGATTGAGCTTTCATATTTTTATGATTTATTTGGGTTTAATTACTTTACTGAAAATCTTTTTGAAGTCTTACCGTCGACACATTTATAATTAGCTTCAACTAATTCTGTTCTAATTTCGGCTACTTTACAGTCTGACATTTTCCAACCTAGATTTTTTACATCTACAATCAATTTACCTGGAGTGGTTCTAATCTGATTATACTTTGCCAATTTCGAATTCGTTACTTGTAAATACATAATTTTTAATTTTTAAATTTTTATTATTTCTAATTTCTATATATAAAGATAAGGATAATATTTCTTATGTCCTAATCTTTTTCAATTTATTTTTCAACAATTCCTAAAATTCTTTCTCGGTAAATTCTAGTCAATTCTGCTTCCTCAACTTCTACATCGGTATTAGGATACAGGTTAATTAACGTTTTCACAAAATGAATTCGATTTTCTGCCATTTCAGGATTGAAACTCATTTCAAAAGCGGCATCACTTAAATGACTTTGGATAGCGATTGATAATCTTAATGTTCTCATAAATTGTCTATTTTTTAATTTCTATACATAAAGATAAGGATAATTTAATTAACGTCCTAATCATTTCCAAAGTATTTTTCAGTAGAAATGCACTGAATTTCTTCAATGCATTTTACTTATTGGTAGCGGTCGCCGGATTCGAACCGAACTTTAGGGTTATGAGCCCTTCGTGCTACCTTTACACTACCCCGCGGTATATTGGTAATAATTATGTTATCGGGAGAATAAAGTATATAGACTAAATCAAAATCAAAATCAATGTCAAAGACCTTCCGTTACAGCAAAGACAAAAACAAAAACTAAGTCTCGTTTCGTTAGCCACTTTTAATCTCCCATCAGGAGTAACATGTCTAACTATTGAGTTCTATCTCAGTTTGGTTTAATTTGTAACAGAAGCGAGTTGGCTGGTAGGCACGGGGCCTACGTTAATTGCTGTTGATTAGTATCATATATCTTTATAAGTTATAAATTGCTTTATAGCTCCCGATATTAAACTTCCAGGTATCGGCTTTTGCTCATCCTTTCAGTACCACAACTACTTTTCTATTTTATTGTTTTAAGAAACTCATCCACTACTGGTTGGAATCTAGGAGCAACGTCTATTTTAAGAGCCACTGCTGCTTCAATTCTTTCTTGGCGTTTAGCCTCAAATTCTTGAGTTTCTTTTCTTACGAAAGCTGACCATTCTTCATTTAGCTTTTTATATTCATCACGTAAAATTTGGTTAGCTTCATTTGCTTTTGCCACTGCATCTCCATTTTCATTTGCAATTCGAGCATTTTCTTTAGTCACAGCATTTTTTACTTTCGACTTGAAGTAATTTACTTTTTGCTCATATTCTCTATGAGTATTTGCTAACTCTTCATGTATTGAAAGCAATTGAGCGGAAGTGTGATGAACTGCTACTTTCATAGGAGTTTTCTTTCCTGTTTCAATTTCCATGAATTCCAAAGTTTTAATTTTTGGCAATTCTGTTCTTAAACGATCTAAAGTTCCTCCTTTATGGATAAACTGACCGATGTGCGCTGCATAAGCCTCTGCTTCTAAAAATTCATTATATTCAGCAGCTGATAATTCATTCCAAGCCCACTCTTCAGAAACAAGTTCTTTTAATTCAACTTCAACATACTCTGGAGATTCTGGTCTAGGTTCTGAAGGATAATATTGCTCTTTTTGAATAGACTTAATCAAAGAATCTTTCGCTTTGATATTTTCCATTAAAAATGCTTGAGTAGCAGCAAGTCTTGCTTTTTCTTGAATTAACTCAGCTACATTACCTGGTAAAGGTTTTGCTGGAGTTTCAATATAAGTGTCAGAACCGATTGTCAACGTCTTTTCAACGTTATTAACATCAGACAATGTATTAGACAATTCGATAGATCTCTGATTACACAAATTAGAGATTGATTGTGCTTGAGACAAAGATAACCCTTTAGTAGATAATGAATTTTTCATAATAGATAATATTTAGTATTTGTTAATAAATTAGTGGAGCTACCGAGATTCGAACTCGGAATAACAGAGTGCAAGTCTATCGTGATGCCAATTTCACTATAACCCCTTTTGTACTGCCACGGAGAATCGAACTCCGATTTTATGGATGAAAACCATAGGTCCTGACCGTTAGACGATGGCAGCAATTTGAGGAAGATGTGGGATTCGAACCCACGGAGGATTTGACCCCTCTCCGGTTTTCAAGACCGGTGCAATAGACCAACTCTGCCAACCTTCCCTTTTAATTCTTCATAAATATAAGATAACCTTTTGGAGTATCCTAATCTAAATTATAAATAGTTTCACATTCAGCGAATAATTTTTCATATCGTGCGTCAAATTCTCCTAACTGATTTAACGAATTTACTACCACGTCTAATACTAGAGTTCTAGTAAATTTATTATCATAATATTTTTTCAGCCCCCAAGAATGTTTTATAGCATTTGCTATTTGTGCCGTTTCTATATTACTATCTAAAGGCGGAACCCATTCTATTCCATTTGAATCAATATCTCCTCCAATATGAGGTTGATATACTGATTTTAGAATTTCGCTTTTTGTTAAATTTAAATCATCTATTAGCACAGGCAATAACCTTTGTTCTATAAACATTGTACTGCAATCTTCATTAACAAAATTAAATTGTTTTGAATGAGTTTGTTCAATTATCTTACTTGAAATTTCAAACCATTTTGTAATCAATTCTTTAAAATTAGAATTAAAGCATACTATAGCACAATTTACTGGGTTTATATTCCAATTATAATTTACATCGTCAATCCAATTAATTGGATCTGGATATACATTAAAAGGATCATATTCGGCAATAGCTTCTTGATGATAAAATACAAAATCAGTTTCATTACTAATTAAATTAGGCTCTGAAATCCATAGATCAGTATCAAATATACAAAATCTAGTTTCTTCACGAGCTAATTTATTAGCTAAATATATTTTACAAAAACTCCAAAATTTATTTGAGTATTCTTTATATGGATTAGTTTCTAAAAACTGAGTATTTATTTCGTCATACTCTTCATCTAATCCATATTTGCTAATAGAATCTAAATATCTTTGATTGCAATATAATTTAACTGACCCGTAATTCTTTTTCCAAAATTTAATAGAAGCTAATTGAACTAAATAATTTATAGCTTCAAACTCGCCATCATCTTTTGTTTGATAATAAACATGATATCCTGTCATAACTTATTTATTTTGAGGCGCGAGCTGGATTCGAACCAGCATAACAGATTTTGCAGACCTGAACCTAACCATTCAGTCATCACGCCATTATTGAACTCCTAATAGGACTCGAACCTATATCATCTGGTCCGTAGCCAAACGTTTTTCCAATTAAACTATAAGAGCATTTTTTTAATAGTTTTAAATAATTTTTTCGGTTCCATTATTTTCTCTTATGTTAAAATGAAATCCAAATATTCTAATTTGAAAACCTTTTATGTAAGTATACTTTTTAAAATAAAACACCCACCATCCAATTTTTTTAATTGGGAACCATCTCGTACCTATGTACGTAACATCGATTTTCATACTTTTATTTTTAATTTGTACCCAAGGCGAGACTCGAACTCGCAAAATCTAGATCCTAAGTCTAGCGCCTATACCAATTCGGCTACTCGGGCAATTTCGTACCCCATCCAGGAATCGAACCTAGAACTAATCTTTAGAAGAGATTTGTTATATCCGTTTAACTAATAGGGCATAGAGGAAAGAAGAGGTATCGAACCCCATGCCAATTAAGGCACGATTTGCTTAGCAAGCAATCTTGATCCCTGATCAATTTACTTTCCAATTTGTACACCTGGCCGGACTCGAACCGGCACCCCCCTTACGGAGGATTGGATTTTAAGTCCAACGTGTCTACCATTCCACCACAGGTGCATTAAGTGTGAAAGATGGGACTCGAACCCACAATCGCCTGAACCACAATCAGGTGCTTTACCAATTCAGCTACAATCACCATGTATCTTGTTGGGTTACTAGGATTCGAACCTAGACTAAAACAGTCAAAGTGTTTTGTGCTAACCGTTACACTATAACCCAAAATTTGTACCGAGTAATGGTATCGAGCCATTCTAGAAATAGATATGAGCCATCTCCGGTCCCTGACCACTCGGCAATTAAATTGTGGGAACTGCAGGAATCGAACCTGCTCCTTTAGTTCTTCAGACTAACGCGCGCACCAGCTACGCCAAGTTCCCAATGCCTGGCTCGAAACCAGGCTTCTCATATAAAGGCATTTACATTTTTACTCAGCTTCCTTCGTTATCCATGACACAGCACATTGCTATCTGGCATGGAAAGTCAAATGCCTCAAAAACAAACACATAAAGAAAAAGTTCAAAACCATTTGCGGTCTATTCGGGATTCGAACCCGAGTCTTCTACGTGACAGGCAGACATCCATACCCCTGGACCAATAGACCAATTTTTGTGTCCTATACAGGATTTGAACCTGTGACCTTCTCGTTATGAGCGAGCTGCTCTGACCAGCTGAGCTAAAAGGACATTTTGTACCTCGTAGTGGAATCGAACCACTGCCCTTTGCATGTAAAACAAATACGCTTCCATTACGCCAACGAGGCAAATCTAATTCTATGCGTCGGTGCTTATTAAGCGGTGATCTATGAATTAGTAACAGTCTTATTCGTACCCCCTGAAGGTAATGCTCCTTCTTCCCGATATTAAAAGTATCGTGCTTCACTTTAAAGCCTAGAGGGCTAATAGTCTGATAGGCAGGATTCGAACCTGCGTGCTCCTACGTCCAAGGTAGGCTAGATAAACCGGACTCCTATACTACCAGAAGTATATTTGTAGTGATAATAGGACTCGAACCTATATCCTCCTCGGTATCAGCGAGGTGCTCCAACCAATTGAGCTATACCACTATATTGAGCCGAGGACAGGACTCGAACCGACGTCTTTGGCTTATGAGACCAAGCTGGGACCATCTCCAGTCTAACTCGCGATATTGCGGTCTATTCGGGATTCGAACCCGAGTCTTCTACGTGACAGGCAGGCATCCATTCCCCTGGACCAATAGACCTTATTGTGGAGCTATGGAGAATCGAACTCCAATTTATGAATTGCAAATCCATTGTAATAGCCGTTATACTATAACCCCAATTAAATTAAATAAATAAGTCTTCGTCTCTCCTAGCTGGCCCACTTGAAGATTACTCTTCGTGCCCGACTCGAACGGGAATGCTAGCGACTCAATCCAGCTTGCCCATAAATGGGTATTTATTTAATTTTGTACTACCGAGGAGAATCGAACTCCCGTTTCAACAGTGAAAGTGTTGTGTCCTAGCCGTTAGACGACGGTAGCAAATTTGAGCGAGTAGACGGAATCGAACCGACATCATCTGGTTGGAAGCCAGAGATAATAACCGTTATACGATACTCGCAAATTAAAGAGCCTCTACAAGGAATCGAACCCTGTTATCTTGTGTACAAAACAAGTGCATCACCATTTATGCTTTAGAGGCCATTTAAACTACAAGCGGTTCTCGTATCCGTTCTGCAGGTTAGCCCCTGCTGCTTTGCAATAAGCTAATTCCAATTAATTTTAAAAGAATAGAAAGGTCTCCCACTCTTTTGGTATGTAAGTCATAGATCTCATTAACATTAAATAGTGAGGTCTTTTTGGCTCTGGAATTTCCTTACCGTACTCCTCCAATGTTAAATCTGCCTTTTCATGATTACATGGACGACAAGCGGTAACTAAATTATCCCAAGCGTCTTTTCCTCCTTTTGATTGAGGTATAACATGATCTAATGTCAATAGTTTTTGATTTGAACTACCGCAATACACACATTCATAATTGTCTCTTTTATAAACGTTTTCTCTTGTTAAAGGAACTCTATTAATATGCTGTTTAACATATTTAGCAACTCTAATAATAGAAGGTTTGTATATAATTAATTCAGGATTAATTAAGCTAAACGTTTCTGGATGGTCAGCTATCACTTCGGCATTGCCTTTATAACAAATTACAAACGCTCTTTCTGTGCTTATAACTGACCTCGCAGTAAAACTTGCATCTACTACAAGTGCTTTTTGATACTTACTCATCGCTTACTAATTTATATTATTATACTTATTTGCACGCCAGGAAGGATTCGAACCTTCATCATCGGTTTTGGAGACCGGTATGCTACCATTGCACCACTGACGCATTTTGAGGGCTGGGAGAATTTCGAAATCTCGACCCGCTGCCTAACAAACAGCCGCTCTGCCTCTGAGCTACCAACCCAATTAATATTTGTGGGATACTGTGGAATCGAACCACACCTTCTTACAGAACGATTTTACAGACCGCTTATCACACCAGTGACTGAAGCATCCCAATTTTGACTACTACCTGACTCCTTTCGAACTTTGCAGGCTCGTATCATTCATTCTTAGTAGTCCAAGGCGTTACGCGTCCATCTAGTAACTTTAATTTTCTTGAGTCCGGATAAGCGCTTATCAACTCTAGGACATTACCTTGTTTGAGCGGTGCAAGGGATTCGAACCCTTACCTCGAGTTTGGAAGACTCATATGCTAACCGTTAAACACCAGCACCGCAAATTAATTTAGCCAATATGTCAATGAACTCATTATATCAAATTAGCCTCAATTTCTTGAGTTTCCAACATCGCCACGTGGAGGCTTTGATATGATGTCGCTGAGTGTCGTTGCTACTCTATATTGCCTGGCCAGACTATATTTCACCATTCTCGTTTATTTTAATTCGGTAACCCCTACTACCCGCCTGGTACCACGAATATAAAAATATCTTTTTCTAATTTCTATACATAAAGATAAGTAATTAATTTGAAAGTACCAAATCTTTTTTAAGAAATTTTAATTTATTTTTATGACCAGGTCAATAAAAAAGCCCCGGATTTTATGGTCCGAGGCTTAAATTATAGTAATATGTAAATTACCTATATCATACCTCAGTCCCTCCTTTTTTCGGTTCCCATGTAATACTATCATTACGTAAAGAGCCTAAAATCACATCATTATTACATATCGTAGCTCCTGCTCCTTGAAGCATTCTAAACGATTGTGATTGATATGTATGGACTTGTTTCATTTTATTTTTTATTTAATATAAATATGCACCTAGCTATATTTTCAGGCGATTTTTTTATATTATTTTAAATAATCTTGCACTGGTGCAGAATCATTTCTTTCCCATGGATAAATTATCCATTCATCACCTTCATGCAGTGAAGCATATATGGTAGGAGTTAAACAAGCAGTATGTGGTTTATGATGCAACACTGCGGTATAGCCTCCTATACAATTTTTTAATGTATGCCCCGTATCACAAATATCATCTATTACTAGAGTATTAGGTAACATAACATTCGACCAGGTTAAACCTAATTTATGCGATACCATTACTGCCGGGATCAATCCACCTCTCACAAATCCAAATACAGAATCAATTTGAGGTTGTTCAGTTATAATCTTTTCACAAAGTATATCAACTAAATCACTAACGTCATCCCAGCTTAAATAAATTTTATTATCTACTTTAAGAGCCATGCAATTAAACTAATTTAGATTTTAAGACTTCCATTTCCTTTTCAATTCGTCTTCGATCAGAATCTGTTAAAGGAACTTTTACATCCTTAGTTTTCTTTTCAGTTTTTACTCCACTCTTTAATTGAGCTTCAAGCATATCTAATGCTCTCGATTGTCTCGAACGTTTTTGTACTGTTGCCATATTGACTATTTAATTTTAATTACTTCATAAATATAAGATAACCTTTTGGAGTATCCTAATCTTTAAATATTTTTTTACCGAAATATAAAAATACTCTTGCTACCACTACCCAAAGCACCATGCTTAAAGCAATCTTTAATAAAACTTCTATCATTTCAATTCTTTAGTTTTCTCAATGTTAATGTTAAATGTCTTTTCTGTATTACCTACTCCGACATTTGGATATACTGTTCCGTCATTGACATCAACTGCATAATAAATCCATCTGTCTTGATCTCTGCCATGTTTACCACGCAATTCAGTTAATCTACTTAATTTAGGAGAACCTAAAAAATTTACATACACTAATTGACCTATTTTGTATTTAGGCTTTTTCATTGGTGCTGGTTTCGAATCCATTATACTGTTCTTTTAGTTCCGTGAATTACTTTTATTGTCGGGAAACGCAAACTCCAATTACCTGCCTGGTTTTGTGTCTCTTGAAAATACTTAACGGTAATAATCTTATCACACAACTCTTCAGGATGCTTTTTGAAATATTCTCTTTCAGCAATTGTAAATCCTGAACCTACTGACACTTCATTTCCCTTATGTTCAATAATCACATTGGTTAAAACTTCCTTGGTAATTTCCAATCCATTTTCAATCATTCTAAAAGGGCCAAACTCTAAAGCTTTTACTTTATATTCAGCGTCTTTAAACGATTTACATTTAAGCATATTTTTACTACGCTTACCTTCATAACCAACATTTTTTCTTAAGATTAATCCTTCCCAACCTAAACGATCGGCTTCAGACATCATCTCAACATATCTTTCTTCAGTGGCAATTACTGTCTGAGTAACTACTTTTAAGTGATTATACCTAGAAGGGTCAAAAAAGATCTCTCCTAATCTAGCATATCTGCTTGAATATTTAAGAGTACCCGTTTTAGTTCTAAACTCATCTCCGGAAATAGTGTCAAAGATTAGGTATTTAGGATTGTCAATTTGATGGTCTTTCTTACGAATTTGCTTCATAATACCCTGGAAATCTTCATCTCCATTGGCATTTACTAGACAAATTTCACCGTCAAATACCACATCACGCATACCTATAGAAGCTATTTCTTTCTCTACCTTTTCTAGGGTAAGAAATTGATTACCCTGTCTAGACCACAAAGTCACAGCTCCCATATCATCTACTACTGCTAAACATCTAACACCGTCTAACTTCCTAGAAGCAAAAAAAGTATCTTTGGCAAAGTCTACTTGCACCTTATCAAAATCGGTAGCCAAAGCACAGTCAAAGGTTGGAATTAAGTCAAGGAATACTTTATTAATTAAAGAGTCTCCCATTCTAATTTCTAAATCTTTACCTATTACTTTATAGATTAAATCTTTATACTTTTCATTGTCATAACAAAAATCATTGACTGAATTAATAGCCAAGTGTCCTGTGATTGATCTAGATTTCAAAGCATCTAACAATTCAAATAAATCACTATATTTAACAACCTTACCTAAATCATTGGAGTAATTCTTCTCTAAATTGTCAGGAGTTACATAATATTGAAATGTCGGATTATAAGTGTAATAAATTACTTTCTTAATAAACTCGTCGTCATATTTTGATAAAATATCTCGTTTGTCATTTGTGCTATTAGTCGAGTTCAACTCGTCTACCATTAACCTTAATAACTGAAAATCATTTTTCATACGTCTTATTATTTAATTTCTATACATAAAGATAAGAATATATTATGTAGAAACCTAATCTTTTTTAAAGTATTTTATCTAAACTTTTACCTATTAAATTATAAGATGCTTTTTGACTATGCGGGTCTCCATATCCGATAGGAACTTCTATTATTTCAGCTCCTTGAGTTCGAAATTTCTGTAAATAATATCTATACACAGTTGTTCTAGATATTGATCTTACTCCGCCCCAGCCCCATGAACCTTGCACTACATAAAATTTAGCGTTTGGAAATTTACGTTTAAGTGCTAGAAATAATTGCACTACATTACCTTGAAATCTATCATTAGTACCAATACTAATCACTACATTTTTTATAGAAGGAGTAATTGGATAGTTATTAACCATTTTAGTTAATTCAGATGCGCCAATGCCGCCTTTCCATAAACCAGGAGCTCGTTCAGCTTTATGAGTCTGTGTATCAATATACGGTACCTGAGAGTCTCCAATGATAATGTTTTGTGAAAATACTGACATTGACACTAACATTAATATAAAATAGATTATTCTCATACTAATAATTTAATCAATGCTGAAATTCCAAATCCACAAAGTATACCTGCTACGAAATAGCTAAACGCAGGATTACCTCCTTTTTGTTTTGTTATATGTGCAGCCATTAAATTTAATGACATTAATCCAAATTGTGCTAATACTATTATCATAATTTTTATTTTTAATTTAGTAGTCAGGACAGGAATCGAACCTGTATGTTAATACCAAAGCTCCACGATATTAACCATTGCTTTATAGGAACTTTCTAATTAGCGTCTACCAATTCCGCCACCTGACTATTTTTCGTCTCTAGAATGTCTTTCTCTAGAATCTCTATTACTTAATAATTCTAAAACTTCATCTATATGGTAAGGTCTAAATTCAGAAGAACCGCACATTCCAACATCCATTCTTCTGCCTTCTCCAAATCTAGCATCGCCTTTCAAATGCTGATGACCATGTAACATAAATGCTCCTCTTGGCATATTGTTCCAAGATACAATTGGGTAATGACAAAGAACAAATTTGTACTTTTCAGTACCGGTTTTTGCTTCTAGAGTCACATCTAGTTCCTCATAGTGAGCAACATGAGTGAAATGTTTTCTGACATTGTCTTTGTTTTTTTCAATGTGATGATCGTGATTTCCTAAAATCAATACAATGTTTTTACATTTGATTTGAGAACGAAAAACTTCAATATTTTCAATTCCTCCAAAAGAAAAATCTCCAAGGTGTATTAACCAATCATTTTCTCCAACACAATTATTAATGTTATCAACAATGTGTGCATTCATTGTTTCGAGGTCTGGAAAATTACGAGTAGCCTTAATAAACTCTTCTTCATCTCCTGTGTTCCATTTAGAAACTCCTCTACAAATATTGGTATGTCCAAAATGGGAATCGGATGTAAACCAAATATTTTTTGCTACTATTTTCATATATCTTATTATTAATACTTAAAGATAAGATATATTTTTATAATATCCTAATCTTATTTAAGAAATTTTAGTATTTTTTCTTTTACTCCTTGCTGCTTGATTCCTTCAGTGGATGATGGAGTAAGTACAAAATTTGTTACTCCCCAAACTCTAGTAGATGGCACTGAAAAATCCAATACTTCAACAGCCATATTCAAATCATCTACTGCTACCCAATGAGTAATTTCGGGATGGTCTTTTACGAATTGTGCAATTTCCAAACTGCGCTCTTGCTCGTATTGTAAAGGTCTAAACCATTCAAATCCTTCAGGTTTATCACACCCGATAAAGGAAGGAGTAAATGCAATAGGACGTTTGATGATTCCTTGAGATTCGTAATAATCTCCTAGCTCCTCTAGGTTTGCATGCTTCTTCCAATCGGACGATACTACAATTTCAGCTCCTGTTTCTTCTAATATAGAATTTAGAACTTTAACTGCTTTTTTATCAAAGTTGTCAAATCGAACATCTATAGGAGCAGACTTATACATTCTGTCCCACTCTGGGTTTGCTTTGTGATATTTTTGCATTTTCTTACTTCTACCTCCCCAATTGTTGGAAAGGCAAATTACTCCGTCGTTGTCTAAAAATATTACTTTCATTACCAAGAATCTATATCTGTTAAATCTAATGTCAATTTTGTAAGGTCGTTATATACTTTGATAGTTTGCCCAATTCCACAATCAGAAACAGACCAGGTCATGTTTCCAACTTTGCCATATAATTTTTTAATGGTAGTACACCAATCTTCATATTGAGCTTGCTGCATATCATTAAGTTCTATTACGATTCTTGTATTTCCCATTGTTCTGCATTAGTTTTATCTCGAAGTACTTGACGCTGTTTTGAAATTAAAGTATCAAATTTAGTATCAATGTGATTTCTAATATACCAATCTAACCCATCTTGTTCTAATCTAACTAAATAACGACGAATTAATTTTCTAACTACAGCATATTGTTTTGGATGATCAATTGATGATATAATTTTTTCAATCCACGATTCAATATCTGTAGGTGTATTACTCTCTGCTGCCATAATTTTTATTTTTTAATTTAGATAAAGATAAGCAAAATTTTTGATATAACCAAGAAAATTCCGAACTATTTGCCATACAAAATTCAATTAAATTATTGTGAGCAAAGTGGTCCGGACAGATCCCAATGATGTGTAATACTTCTGTCATAGTTCCATTTGCAACTTAAACACATTCATCATATCGTCATCTGTAAAACCGAAAAACTGTTCTGCATTTTCTTGAGTGTCATTTGCTAACATCCATAAATGGAATTGGATAGCAAACTCTTCTGCAATTTTAGCTGCAATTTGCACATCAACTTCAGACTTTTCGTCTGATAAATGACCTGTTAAGTTCTGTCTTAAAGTATCTTCTAATGTCATAATTTATACTGTATGTTCTATTTGAACTCGTACACAATTTTGAGGTAATCTATGCACGTGTCTGTAATTGTTAATATAACCCATCATGTTTGCACTACCAACTGCATTAGCAGAATGAATAACTACGTCTACAACTGGCTGACCATCTAACCATTGTTCAACTAACCATTTAGTACAATCCATTCCTGTTTTTTCAGTAATATTATCATAATTCAAAGTGTAATTATGATACACATTCTTATGCCATTCTGCCATTGCTGAATCGCCTAAATCGTGATCAAGAGAGATTAAATCTATTTGATCTAAACCATGGAAAGTAACAGTATCAACAAACTGCTCATAGTTTCTTACTACAATCCAATCTGGATCAACTGGTGTTCTTACGTCGTCTAAATATATTCTTTTCATACTATAAATTTAAGTTATTCTTTTGAATTAAACAAATAATTTAGCAGTTAATTTTTATAATCTTTGAATCTCTACTTGATTAGCAATTGCTTGTTTGAATTTAGTTGTTGACCATCCATGAGATCTTCCTATCCACCATATTGGAATGTACAAATCATCTCCTGTATATTTTTTATCTACATAGTCATCGCCAAGGAATCTGATATCCGGACGGAGTGCTTTGAGTAACGTATATAAGTCGTTTTCAGTTTCATATACATATACTCTATCAATGTATTTTATGGACTCTAAAATTTCTATCCTATCTAAATAATCTAAAACAGGTTTACATTTTTCAGGACGTTCAATAGTAGGATCTATTTGTAGCAATACAACAAACTCATCACAATTTGTTTTACATTCTTTAAACATTTTAATGTAACCTGGATGTATTACATCAAAATTACCTGCTACTACTCCTAACATATTACTGAATATAAAAATTTGAATATGTTAAATGCTACTGTAAATATAACTGCCCATACGATAATTACAGGCCAGTCCCAAGTTAATGGATTATTTGATTTATTATACTTTTTCATAACTTAATTTTTCGTATATGGAATTTTATATAAATCATAATATTCACTCAATCCTCCTCCAAAGGGCATTAATTCATCAAGAGCTTTATTATATCTTTCTTCACCCATTGCTTGTATTAATAATTCAGTTCTTTCTTCGTGAGTATATTTTCTACCAATTTGTTCTTTGTCTTTAACATCCTTTTTCTCACTTATAAATTTTGATAACGACTCTGCAAAATTTGCATATTTGTCAGCATACATTTGTTTAATGTCTTCAGTTCTATTATCATCAATAAAAGTCTTATTAACAATATTTTCTATCTTTTTGTGAGTTTTCATGTCAATTGAATCAGGAGATGAACTGAAAGGTATAAAAAAGATATCTTCATGTTCATACTTATCAAAAGTTAATTTTAGTTTAGCAGACCGAGTATATTTTTCAATTACACTAATTTTTACTTTGCAATGTATCATCGGCCCTAACTTAACATACATTCTAGCTCCGTTTTCCATTGGTTTGAAAAGTTGCACTGTAATAGAATCCTGAATTATATTATCAAGTATAAAGTCTACATATTTGTTTGTTATTCCCATGATTGCATATTTTCTTCTATGTGATTGTAAATTAATTTCATTACCCAGGCATTTTCAAATTCATACATACCACATACAAGACAAGCATCTTCTTCAGTATCATAATAGTTAATTTTACCGTCTTTGTCCTTCATGAAATCCATATTTCTAAGGTCTATGATTACATACTGGTCTTTCATTTTTTATTCAATTTTGTTTCTAATCCATTTATAACATATATTGCTGTCTTGTAATTTGTTGCTAATGGAATGTTATATACATTACAAATTCTTAACAACATATGTACATCTACCTGGTGTGGATGAACATCTAAAGGATCGATAAAGAAAATAACTCCGTCAACCTTACCGTCTGCTATAAAAGAAGCAATTTGAGCATCACCTCCTAATGGCCCTGACTTCAAGCATTGTACTTTTAGACCTGCATGCTCAATATGTTTTCCTGTAGTACCTGTAGCGATTATTTCAACCCTGCTGAAAAAGTCTAATCTTTTCATTATGAAAGCTACCATATCTGCTTTCTTACCATCATGTGCTATAACTGCTATTTTCATATTAATTTTGATTAGTTCTATTGAAAATAATATTCATTACAGCAAAAAGAATAACTATTGGCCAAAATGCAATTACTATAATTCTTTCTGTATTAGTGAAAGCATAATCATTATTAGAATTAGTTTTAGTTTTTTGCATCCAATGTGACATTGAATCTACTAAAAACATTAGAACAGCTCCTATAAATAGGTAATTAACAATTATCATCATCATACTTTTTTATTAAATTATCAATTTCTTTTTCAATCTCATAAGAATCAATATCGTGAGGTTCACAATAAAATCTTGACATATTAAACTTCAACTTGATTTGACTGTACTTAAATCCTGGCACTTGTATCAGTTCTTGAAACTTCTTATCAAGATAGTCGACTACTGAAGGAATGTTAATTGCCAGTCCATAATGGCCTTTTTCTAAATAATCTTCATACTTTTTGTTAAATTCGAAATTTGTCATACTTTTTTAATTTTGGAACCGGTAAGGGATTCGAACCCTTATCTAGGCAGATCTATGCCACCCATGTTACCAATTACACTAACCGATTCTTTTTACCAACCTTGGTCTTTCAGGGTTACTGGTTTGTGACTGCTGCTACTATTAACCCTTGTTCGTCAGCTTATTGCGTCACCTAACAGCGAGCATTGGTAAATTATTTTACTGCTGCAGTATCCACTGCTACCGAATCAACTTGAGTAGAATCAACCTGAGTAGAATCTGTTACAGTTACTGAATCAGTGATTTGATCGTTAACGGTATCTGCTTTTTTACAAGATACAATTGTTAAAGCTACTACTGCTAATGCTAAAAATACTTTTTTCATTTTTTTGTTTTTAATTGATTAATAATTAGGATCTGCATCCTCTTCTGTAAATAATAAAGAATCTTCATCGTCTAATTCGTATTCTTCATCTTCTTCTATTTCTTCGGGAGTTTCGATAATAGACTCTACTAACTTCTTTGAATTAATTGAAGGAGTGTCATCTTCAATTTCTGGAATAGCACTCTCATCTATTTTATATTTTTGATAAAATAGCTTTGTCAAATAAGTATCGATAGAATTATTAACGGGGCCGTCGACTGTTAATTCATAATATATTTTACCATCCTCGGCAGCGACATCATAAATAAATTGCTTACCTACAGGCTTAACAAACACAACGTTGCCTACAATTTTTCTATCGCCAAATCGAAATACAACTAATTGGTTATTTGAAAATTTTCTTTTCTTGATTCTCTTGGCCATAGCATCTATTTATTAAGCGGTTAATACGTCGATTACTCTAGACTGTGAAATTGACTTTACTTCAAATTCATGTTTGTAGTCTTTGAACTCTGCATGCACAATTGCTTCTGCGTCTGTTACAGACTCTGCATTTACTAAATAAGTCTCTGATTTCTTTTTTACTTGTCCATTGTCGTTTTCAAACTCCAACTGAACTCTTGCCATGTAATACATAATGATTAGGTTTTAATTTTTAAATAATTGAACGATTCCTGCTAATATTAAGGCTATAACAGCTATGCCTAAAACGAGTGCAATTGGAATCCAAAGTGGGGAAGTTACCCACCACCATGACCAAGTTGCAACTAGACCTACTCCGGTCAATTTCATTGTTAAGAATATAAGAAACAATACAGTTCCTAATCCAATTCCGTTACCGGAAACTTTTTTATTATCCATAATTTCTATTTTTATTATAATATAAAGATAAGCATTTTTTATCTAACTGCCAAATCTTTTAGGTAGTTTTTTCTGAAAGTTTTAAATAAAGTATTTAAGAAGTCTGCGGCGTCAGGATCTATGCCAGGCCAAACTTCTTTAGGTTTAGTGTCATCCCATTTCCATTTGTAAATAGAAGACTCAATAGACTTTAATAAAGTTTCTATTATATCACATATTTCGCGACCTTCTTTAATTATAGGAGCGCTATACTTAGCCATATTAAATAAAGTAGCGATCATTGTGATTTTACATATAGCAACTTCTTTTCTAGATAATGCAGCTGGCCACGAATTAACTGAAGAGGACCGCTGTCTTTGTATTAACCTAAATTCTTTATACAATTCTAAATCAAATATTCTTCTGCGATATTCTTCATGTTTTACTCTCCTATTATTTCCGTCAGAGTCGTTATCGTCTTTAGACTTATAAGTTATATACATAGATACCAAAGCATTATTAACATCAGCTACTGGAAATTCCCATGGAAAATCTTCAATACATTTCAATAGAGCCGTTCTCGTAGATTTATCTAGTTCTTTATAAGCTAGCAGCGAAATATCATTCATAATCTAGGGTTTTAAGGCTGAACAAATATATAATAGATTAACTAATTCTAAGGGAGTAATAAAACTTAAATCTCCAAATGTACTAGATATATCTTGTTTAGAAGGAGAAAAGATCTCTACTTGAACATCAGGTCCTGAATTACCGCCTAACTTGTAAGTTAATAACATATCTGCAGGATCGTCAGACGCAGGTTTTTGAGTACATGCCGCGCCTATTCCATTCTTCACAATAAGTGTGTATTTGTTAGGAAAGGTAATTTGAAACCCATTTCCATAACATTTAATCATAGGCTCATGATTGACTAAATTCATATTTTTTAATTTTTATAAAGATAAGAAATTATTTACTACAATCCTAATTATTTTCAATTTTTATTTTGTTTTTCTTTACATTTACTACCTTAGGAGAAACTCCTGTACCTGCTCTTCTTTGATAAGCAGTTACTTGATAATAACCAGGGCAGTGTTTCATTTGCGAGACAATTAAATTGTAATCATCAGCCTTTAATACTGTATCAGCATCAAGGTCTCTAAACGTTATATAAGATTGAATTAATGGATGTGCAGTATCCAAAGACATTACCCACTTCTTTATTATTGAAGTAGTAAGAATGGAACCTGGAATTGCCGTAACCTTTAAAAACTTATAAAATTCGTCTATGAAAATTTTAAGAGTCTTTTCTTTCTTCATGTTTATTATGTTTAGGCTTGCGCTGATACTTCTTCTTGTTTTTGTGAACAAGGTGTCTAGACGCGGCCCATATCTCTTGAATCGTAAATTGAGTTTCTTCTAGTTTCATACCTTAGGTTTTCCTAATAACATTTTTGTATGAGGCTCTCCAGCAATATCTCTAGTATAAGTTCCATCTCCGTGCCATTCGATATCCTTTCCCTTCAAAACTTTTCTAACTGCAGCTTCGTCATCTACTAGCTGAACTCCTTTAGCTAAAAAGATATCTTTAATTTTACCAGATACTTCTACATAATAGCCTCTGTGTTTAAGCAACTCTGCTTTTCTATTAACAACTGCTGACTTTGCTGC
>Ga0214921_10000747_pt1 | contig 58413 bp, 55 predicted proteins | sample LL1505_MetaG_FD_177992 | JGI IMG/M metagenome (GOLD analysis project Ga0214921, IMG submission 177992) | Freshwater microbial communities from Lake Lanier, Atlanta, Georgia, United States - LL-1505 | ecosystem: Environmental > Aquatic > Freshwater > Lake | place: USA: Georgia | collected...
CAGGGCGGTATTGCGCACGCCTTCAATGGCAGTTTTCAGCAAGCCAACACATTCATTCAGATGGGGTTTGCGTTGGGCTTTGGCGGCGCACTGACCTTCGATCGTGCCTTGCAAATAAGGCGTTTGGCCACAGAGTTGCCCCTCTCTGCTTTGGTGCTAGAAACAGATGCCCCCGATATACCGCCGCACTGGATTTACAAAACACAATCTGAACGACAATCAAGCCAAGCGCTACCCAGTCAAGCGCGCAATGAGCCAGCGCAGTTGCCGCGCATTGGTGCTGCATTGGCCACATTGCGAGGTGTTTCTGCATCAGACATTGCCAATGCAACGCGTCTGAATGCGCAGCGTGTTTTGCCGCAGCTTCAATTTTTCGAAACCCTATGAGCAAACCTTCAAGCAAAGCCCCCGCGCTTCCCGAAGTGAACTTCTCCGAAGATGGTGAGTCACGCTATTTGCATTTGGGCACGCCCTGGATTCAGGGCTCGATGAAGATCAAAGAGCCATTTGATTTGGACCTTGAATACATTCAGCGAATGATGGTGGGCTTGCTTTTTTTAAAGAGCGCCTCGGTGGCCGGGCGGCACGCTATGCAGTTGGGTTTGGGCGCCGCCAGCCTGACCAAGTTTTGTTACAAGAAACTTCGCTGGACATGTACGGCCATCGAACTCAACCCAGGGGTCTTGCATGCATGCCGGGGCTGGTTCAAGTTGCCAGAAGACGGTCCTCGCATGCGAGTGATCATTGCCGATGCGGCTGCAGAAATTCAAAGTGAAGAGTGGTTGGGAACGGTCGACATTTTGCATGTCGATTTGTATGACCATGAAGCTGCTGCGCCAGTTCTCGACGACGTTGCTTTTTACAAAAATTGCCGGGCTCTGTTAAGCGATGAGGGCACCATGACGGTCAATTTGTTTGGCCGCACTTCTAGTTACGAAAAGAGCTTGGCCAAAATGGCCGATGCCTTCGGTGAAGATGCCTTGTGGGTTTTTAAGCCAACCCGGGAGGGCAACACAGTGGTCTTGGCCCAACGCACGGCAAATCGTCCTCACAAAGACCATTTGCTGTCGCAAGCAGAAGTCATTGAGAACAGGTTTGGGTTGCCAGCCACCAAATGGTTAAAGGTTTTCAAACCCTTGTTGACGTCATAGCCGGGTCAAATTGCTTAAAACCTAGGGTTAACCCAAGCTTCCGCTTTGTTTATTTTTCGGTGAGTAGGTGATACCCACATTCACCAGCAGTGTATTTGGGCACAAAATCCGCCATCCCAAACTTTTTGGAGGAGTGTTCCTGTGAAAATCAAAAGTCAAAAAGACTTTTTCTCCGGCCTCATGTTCACCGTCGTCGGTGCTGCATTTGGCTATGGGGCAACAAGTTATAACGTAGGTACCGGTGCCCGCATGGGGCCTGGCTACTTTCCCCTCTTGCTTGGCGTGATCTTGGCCCTATTGGGTGCCATTATCCTTTTTAAGTCATTGGTCGTTGAAACACCAGATGGCGAACCGGTGGGTGCATGGGCCTGGAAGCCTTTGTTCTTCATCATTGCAGGTAACTTGCTGTTTGGTATTTTGTTGGGTGGCTTGCCCAGCATTGGATTCCCTGCAATGGGACTCATCGTTGCCATTTTTGGCACCACCATTGTGGTCAGTATGGCGGGCGACGAATTCAAATTCACAGAGACGATTGTGCTCAGCATCATCTTGTCATTGATGAGTTATGCAGCCTTTATCATGCTGCTGAAATTGCAGTTCCCAGTGTGGCCTTCTTTCATCAGCGGCTAAGGAGTTACAAATGGATCTGATTAACAATTTGTCTTTGGGTTTTGGGGTGGCTTTCACCTTTCAAAACTTGATCTATGGCTTCATTGGTTGCTTGTTGGGAACTTTGATTGGCGTGTTGCCAGGCATTGGCCCCGTTGCAACCATTGCCATGCTCTTACCTGCCACCTACGCACTGCCCCCCATTGCGGCTTTGATCATGTTGGCCGGTATTTACTACGGCGCCCAGTACGGTGGATCTACCACTGCTATTTTGGTGAACTTGCCAGGTGAGTCTTCATCTGTTGTCACCGTGATTGACGGCTACCAAATGGCCCGCAAGGGTAGAGCAGGGCCGGCGCTGGCTGCTGCTGGTTTAGGTTCCTTCTTTGCCGGTTGCGTGGGTACTTTGATCTTGGCTGCATTTGCTGCGCCCTTGACTGAAGTGGCCTTTAAGTTCGGCCCTGCCGAATACTTCTCGCTCATGATTTTGGGCCTGATTGGTGCGGTTGTGCTGGCTTCTGGCTCATTGCTCAAAGCGGTGGCCATGATTGTGCTGGGCTTGTTGCTGGGCTTGGTCGGTACCGACGTGAACTCGGGTGTGGCCCGTTTTAGCTTTGACATTCCTGAACTCACCGACGGCATTGGCTTTATCACCATTGCCATGGGCGTGTTTGGCTACGGCGAGATCATTGCCAACTTGTCTCAACCTGAAGACAAGCGCGAAGTTTTCACTGGCAAAGTCACAGGCTTGTTTCCTACCAAAGAAGACTTTAAGAACATGGTGCCTGCGGTTTTGCGAGGTACCGCCATTGGTTCGATGTTGGGTATTTTGCCGGGTGGCGGAGCTTTGTTGGCGGCGTTTGCGGCCTACACCATCGAGAAGAAAACCAAATTGCGGCCTGGTGAAGTGCCCTTCGGCCAAGGCAACATTCGTGGTGTGGCTGCGCCTGAGTCTGCTAACAACGCGGGTGCTCAAACCTCCTTCATTCCATTGCTGACCTTGGGTATTCCACCCAACGCGGTGATGGCTTTGATGGTGGGTGCCATGACCATTCACAACATTCAGCCAGGTCCTCAAGTGATGACCAGCAACCCTGAATTGTTCTGGGGTCTGATTGCCTCTATGTGGATTGGCAATGCTATGCTCATCATCTTGAACTTGCCGCTCATTGGCATTTGGATCAAGTTGCTCACAGTGCCATATCGCTGGTTGTTCCCTGCCATTGTGCTGTTCTGTGCCATTGGTGTGTATTCCACCAACAACAATACCTTCGACATTTGGTTGGTGGGTGCCTTCGGTGTCGTTGGTTACTTGTTCATCAAGTTGGGCGTAGAGCCTGCACCTTTGTTGCTCGGTTTCATCTTGGGCCCCATGATGGAAGAGAACTTACGACGAGCCTTGCTGTTGTCTCGCGGTGACTGGACGGTTTTTGTCACGCGTGGTTTGTCAGCCAGTCTGTTGGCCGCTGCCGCTGTGTTGCTCATCATCGTGCTACTGCCTTCAGTGAAGTCCAAGCGCGAGGAAGCCTTCGTCGAAGAGTGACCTAGAAACACTTTTGACTCAAAACGGCGCCTTCGGGTGCCGTTTTTTTTGGCTTGTCACCCCTCTCGTTCACCGATGTGACTTTAGGTCATAAATTTCCTGACACAATCACCCTTCGGACCCAAAATACCTGGCCCTAAAATTCCCCCCGTAAGATTAATTTGGACATGACCATGAGCTTTGATTTCAGCACCCCTTACTCGTCTGCACGCCTTCCCTTGTTTGCTCGCAACATTGTGTCCACCTCGCACCCACTGGCTGCCCAAGCCGGCCTACGCATGATGCTCAAGGGTGGCAATGCGGTGGATGCTGCCATTGCGGCCGCTGCTGCCATGACCATCACAGAGCCCGTCAGCAACGGTTTAGGTTCTGATGCGTTTTGTATTTTGTGGGACGGCAAAAAACTGCACGGCCTGAATGCGTCCGGACCAGCACCGCAGGCTTGGACCCCTGAGTATTTCCACAACAAATATGGCCACGACGCAGTGAACCCACCCAAGCGCGGCTGGGACTCTGTCACGGTTCCAGGCGCAGTGGGCGCATGGGCTGCCATGAGTGAGAAATTTGGCAAACTGCCTTTTGCCGATCTGATGGAGCCTGCCATTGAAATTGCAGAGCGTGGCTACCTGATGCCTGTGGTGGTGCAACAAAAATGGGATGCGGCCACACCTTTGCTGCAGTCCTTACCTGGCTTTACCGAAAGCTTTTTGCCATGGGGCCGTGCGCCGAATGTAGGTGAGTTGTTCCAATTCAAAGCGGCGGCCAGAGGCTTGCGCGCCATTGCTGAAACCAAGGGCCGGGCTTTTTATGAAGGTGAAATTGCAGAGGCGCTGGTGCGCTTCTCTACGCAGCATGGCGGTGCTCTGTCGCTACAAGATTTAGCGGCCTATCGACCTGAATGGGTTGAGCCCATTGCGCAAAACTACCGCGGCTACACCTTGCATGAAATTCCCCCCAATGGCCAAGGCATTGCGGCCCTCATCGCTTTAGGTATTTTGGAAAACTTCGACATTGCCAGCATGAAAATTGACGGCGTCGATTCTCAACATTTGCAAATTGAAGCCATGAAGTTGGCCTTTGCCGACGTGTACCGCTATGTGGCCGATCCACGCTACATGGAAGTCACACCGGCGCAAATGCTTGACCCCGCGTACTTAAAGAGCCGCGCCAAACTCATTGACATGAAGAAGGCGCAAGATTTCAAGGCGGGCAATCCTGTGAAGGGCGGCACCATTTACCTCACGGCTGCTGATGAAAACGGCATGATGGTGAGTTTCATTCAAAGCAACTACATGGGCTTTGGGTCGGGTGTGGTTGAGCCTACTTATGGCGTCAGCTTGCAAAACAGAGGTTTTGGCTTCAGCACCGATTTGAAGGGTGCCAACGCTGCCAATTTGGTCGCGCCTGGCAAGAAACCTTTCCAAACCATCATTCCGGCCTTCTTAACTCAAAATGGCCAACCCGTCATGAGTTATGGCGTGATGGGAGGCAACATGCAGCCTCAAGGTCATATGCAAACCTTGGTGCGCATGCTTGACTACGGTCAAAACCCGCAAACGGCTTGTGATGCACCGCGCTGGCGCTACAACGCCGGCATGTCCATCAATGCCGAATCCAACATGGACCGCAACACAGTACAAGGTCTGAACAATTTGGGACACGAGCTTGAAGTGATCAACGATTCCTACCAAGACTTTGGCGCGGGTCAATTCATTTGGCGCATGGGTGACCCCAAAGTGCAGGGCTACATAGCGGCCTCCGATCCGCGGCGTGATGGCCAGGCGGTTGGCTTTTGACGCAAACCCTGTCTTCTAAATTCTCGTCAGGTTTGTTGTGGGCCGCTGCGGGTTCGATCGCTTTCAGCGGCAAAGCGATCATTGTCAAACTTGCTTACAGACATGGTGTCGATGCCATCACCTTGGTGATGTTTCGCATGCTTTTCGCCTTGCCTTTTTTCATCGCCATGGCTTGGTGGGCAGGCCGGCACCAAGCACCTCTGACGCGCAATGATTGGTTGGGTGTTTTAGGGCTTGGTTTTTCAGGTTACTACCTTTCGAGCTTTCTCGATTTTTTAGGCTTGCAGTACATCAGCGCTTCCTTTGAACGCCTAATTTTGTACCTCAACCCCACCTTGGTATTGGTTTTGGGTTGGGTGCTTTACAAGCGCAAAATCACGTACCGTCAAGGCATGGCCATGGCCGTCAGTTACAGCGGTGTGTTGTTGGTGTTTGGCCATGAAGTTTCCTTGGTGGGTGACAACATTGCTTTGGGTGCCATTTTGGTTTTTGGCAGTGCCATCACCTATGCCCTCTACCTCACGTACAGCGGACAACTTGTGCAACGCTTAGGCTCATTGCGTTTGGCTGGCTTGGCCACCACAGTGGCCTGTTTTTTTTGTATTCTTCAATTTGTGCTGCTCAAGCCGGTAGCCGCATTGAATGTGGTGCCTGAAGTCATTTGGCTGTCCATGTTGAACGCCACGGTCTGTACAGTTTTGCCAGTGCTCATGATCATGATGGCCATTGAACGCATTGGGCCTGGTTTAACTTCGCAAATCGGCATGATTGGCCCTTTGTCCACATTGACCATGGGCGCATTATTTTTGAACGAAACTTTCAATCTTTGGATTTTGATGGGCACCGTTTTGGTTTTAGGCGGTGTGTTCTGGGTGACCAAAGCACCCAAAGTTGTTGAATGAATTTGACCTCAGTGGTCTAACTTTTTTTGAAGGAGTCATCATGGATTTAGGCATTCAAGGCAAGTGGGCTTTGGTGGGCGGCGCAAGCAAGGGCTTAGGCTGGGGCTGTGCGCGTGCGCTGGCCTTGGAAGGTGTCAACGTCGTCATGGTAGCGCGTGGTGCCGATGTTTTAAACCAAGCCATAGCAGATTTGCAAAAAGAAGCGCCTGGCGTGAAGCTGCTGCCCGTAGCGGCTGACATCACCACGGAAGCAGGCCGGGCCGCTTTGTTTGCAGTGCCTGGTGGTCCTGGCAAAGACTTTGACATCGTGGTGACCAATGCGGGCGGACCACCTCCCGGCGATTTCCGCAGTTGGGACCGCGAGGCTTGGATCAAAGCCTTAGACGCCAACATGCTGACGCCCATTGAGCTGATCAAGGCCACTGTGGATGGCATGGCGGCTAGGGGCTTTGGTCGCATCGTGAACATCACCTCCAGCTCCGTCAAATCGCCCATTGATATTCTGGGTTTGTCCAATGGTGCACGAAGCGGCTTGACGGGTTTTGTCGCTGGTGTTGCGCGCACCAAAATTGCAGCGCAAGGCGTCACCATCAACAACATCTTGCCAGGTAAATTTGACACCGATCGAATTCGCGCCAATGTCGAAGTCACTGCGCAAAAAATGGGCAAGTCAGTGGCAGAAATTCGTGCACTGCAACAATCTCAGGTGCCGGCAGGCCGTTACGGTACACCGCAAGAATTTGGATCGCTGTGTGCGTACATTTGCAGTCAACAAGCGTCTTACATCACAGGCCAAAATTTCTTGACCGATGGTGGTGCCTACCCAGGTACTTATTGACGCTTCGCAAGCTGCATGCGCCTCGCAGGCTGGCCTTCAATGAGGGGTTAATTGGCCCGCCGTGAGGACACCAGAATGCCACTCACAATGAGGCCAAAAGCCACAAGGTGATAAATCTTGGGCAGGTCGCCTAAGAACACAGAAGACATGATGGCGGCAAACAACGGTGTGAGGTTGGCAAAGAAGCCCGCCACCGCTGGCCCTGCAGTTTGCACACCCAAGCCCCAGCATCTGTAGGCAAACACAGCTGGGCCGATGGCTACAAAAGCAAGCGCTGCATAAAGAGGCAGGCCCCAACTGATGTGCGCATCTGTTAACGCCCATTCCGCGCCTGAAAACATGCCGGCCCACCCTAGGCCAAATATGACTTGCGCCATCAGGAATGCGGCCCAATTGTTTCGAATTTCTTCGGGTTCGTTGCGCTGCGTTAAGAGCCAGCTGTAAATGGCCCAGCAGGCAGTGGCCAGCAAAATATAAATGTCGCCCACCACGAAGCTGACCTGCAGCAGTTGCTCTGCATCGCCGCGCGACAAAACCACCAACACCCCCGCAATGGAAAGCCCTGCGCCCAGCCACTGAGCAAGCCGCACAGGTGTCTTAAAAAACAAGGCGCCGATGGCCAACATGAACACGGGTGTGCTGGCCGCCACCAAGGTCACGTTGAGTGGGGTGGAGGTTTGCAATGCCAAATACTGCAGCGCGTTGTAGCAACCCACACCTAACAAACTGAGAAGAGCAAACCTGCGCCAGTAGGGCCAGAGTGGGCTGCTGGGTTTGAGCAAATGCCAAGCTAAGGGGAGAAGGATGAAGAAAGCAATCGCCCAACGCAAAAAATTGAGGGTGATGGGCGGTACCAAATCACTCACCAATCGGCCCACCACGGCATTGCCTGCCCAAAGCAGCGGCGGAACGGTGAGCATGAGCGCTGTGCCAGGTGAAAGTTTTTGTGTCATGCCCGTGACTTTAACGGCAACGCAAGGGCTGTGTTGTCACGCAGGGTCATTGAATTCGTGGCAAAGTAGCGGTCAAGGTGATTTTGGCTCGCACTCAATCACACCTCATTTTCAATTTTTCTAGGAGAAACGCATGAGCTTAGCTGTCCAAATCGACCAAAACGGTGGCCCAGAACAACTCAAATTGGTTGACGTTACAGTGGGCCAACCCGGCCCTGGCGAAATTCGAATTCGCCACAAAGCCATTGGCCTGAACTTCATCGACGTTTACCAACGCAGCGGTTTGTACACCTTGCCCATGCCTTTGAAGTTGGGCATGGAAGCTTCGGGCATTGTTGAGGCCGTGGGTGAGGGCGTGACGCACCTCAAGGTGGGCGATCGTGCAGCCTACGCCAGCCAACCCCCAGGCAGCTATTGTGAAGAGCGTGTCATGCCCGCCAAGTGCGTTTGTAAATTGCCAGACGACATTTCTTTTGAAACTGGCGCCGCCATGATGCTCAAGGGCCTCACTGCGCAGTACCTGCTTTTGAAAACACGACCCGTTGAAGGCTTGCAAGCCGGCGACCATGTGTTGTTCCATGCCGCAGCGGGTGGTGTGGGCCTGATTGCTTGCCAATGGGGCAAGGCTTTGGGTTTTCGCATGATTGGCACAGCAGGCTCTGACGCCAAATGCCAATTGGCCGTTGCCAATGGTGCTGAGCATTGCATCAATTACAGCTCTGAAGACTTCTTGGCTCGCGTGAAAGAAATCACGGGTGGAAAAGGTTTGAAAGTTGTTTACGACTCTGTGGGCAAAGACACCTGGGACAAATCGCTCGATTGCTTGCGCCCTTTTGGCTTGATGGCAACTTTCGGCAATGCTTCGGGTGCAGTGCCGCCGTTTGCACCCGGTATTTTGGGTGTCAAAGGTTCTTTGTATGTCACACGCCAAACCTTGTTCAGCCACATCACCACGCGCGAAAGCACGCAAGCCATGGCCGACGATTTATTTGCCGTGGTGCAAAGTGGCAAGGTGAAAATCCACATTGATCAAACTTTCCCTTTGGCACAAGTGCAAGAAGCACACCGTGCGCTGGAAGCCCGCAAAACAACGGGTTGCACCATCCTGACTTTGTAATTTCAAACTTTGCAAAATCAAAGGCACCCTCGGGTGCCTTTTTCAATGTTGCTTAGCTCTGCGGGAGTAGCGAAGTCATCGAGCCCGTCGAACACGCAGCAATTCGTCCAAGATCAACAAGCATGCGCCCATCGTGATGGCACTGTCGGCCACATTGAAAGCAGGGAAGTGCCAAGTGCCGTAGTAGAAGTCTAAAAAATCTATCACGTGGCTGTAAAGCACGCGGTCGACCACATTGCCAACGGCCCCACCCAACAGCAGAGACAAGGCCAAGCAAAACAAAGTTTGCCCAGCATGCATGCGCAGCAAATAAACCATGACCATTGCAGCAACAACGCCCAATCCGGTAAAGAACCAGCGCTGCCAACCTCCTGCATCGGCCAAGAAAGAAAACGCAGCACCTGCGTTGTGCACACGGACCAAATTGAAGAAGGAGGTGATGGGCAAAGATTCACCCAACTGGAAAGCTCCCACGATGGCAATTTTGGTGAGCTGGTCTAGCAAAAAAATGATGAGCGCTACGCCCAACCAGAGCCAAACGCCTGCCCCTGATTGGAATGCGCTTTTACTTTTTGCCATGTTGCCAGTGAGGTTCGCCTGTTGGCTTAAGCAAACAAACGCTTCTCACCCGCGCCATGCAGATTGCTGTCACAACGTCCGCACAGTGTGGGATGTGCGGGATTCACACCCACATCGGGCGAGTAATGCCAGCAGCGGTCGCACTTGGTGTCTGGGCTGACAGAAACCGTGGCCACCAATTCGGAACCTTCTTCCAAGTTGAGTTGCGAGGTGATGAACACAAACTTCAAGTCATCTGCCAAACTGGCCAACAAGGCATGGTCTTTAGGTTCAACTTGCAAATTCACAGAAGCTTGCAATGAAGCGCCCACTTTGCCATCGGCGCGCAGGGCTTCAATGTCTTTGTTCACTTGATCGCGAATTTCACGAATGCGTGACCACTTGGCCAGAAGGGCTTCATTGGGTGTACCCAAGTCGCTGAAGGTTTCCATGAAGATCGATTCAGAACTGCCAAAGCTTTGCCACGCTTCCTCTGCGGTAAAGCTTAAGAAGGGCGCCATCAAACGCAGCATGGCATGTGTGATGCGGTACAGCACTGTTTGAGCAGATCGGCGCGCCAAGGATTTCGGGGCGCTGGTGTAGAGGCGATCTTTCAACACGTCTAAATAGAATGCGCCCAAATCTTCTGAGCAGTAGATTTGTAATTTGGACACCACGGGGTGGAACTCATAATCTTTGAAGTGCGCCAAAATATCGGCTTGCAATTGAGCTGCGCGGCTCAATGCAAAGCGATCAATTTCCAACAAATCGGCATCGGCTACGGTGTCTTTGGCAGGGTCGAAGTCGCTGACGTTGGCCAACAAGAAGCGCATGGTGTTGCGAATACGGCGATAGGCATCGACCACGCGCGCCAGAATTTTGTCGTCGATGTTGAGGTCGCCGGAGTAGTCAGTGGAGGCTACCCACAAGCGCACAATTTCTGCGCCCATCTTGTCGCTGATTTCTTGCGGCGCCATGACGTTGCCCAAGCTCTTGCTCATCTTGCGGCCTTGGCCGTCGGTGGCAAATCCGTGCGTGAGCAAGCCGCGATAAGGCGCTCTATCGTACAAGGCGCATCCGAGCAACAAGGAGCTGTGGAACCAACCGCGGTGCTGATCGTGGCCTTCTAAGTAGAGGTCGGCTTCGGGGCCCACGTCGTGAAAAGGCGCTCGGTCGTACGCATCTTTGTGACTGCCGCGCAGCACGTGCTGGAAGGTGGAGCCAGAGTCAAACCAGACCTCCAAAATGTCGGTGCTCTTGGTGTAGTTGGGTGCATCGGCTGCCCCCAAGATTTCTGCCGCAGTTGCACGGCTCCAAGCTTCAATGCCGCCTTTTTCAACGATGTTGGCAGCTTGGTCCAAAATTTCCATGGTGCGAGGATGCAACTCACCCGAATCTTTGTGCAAAAAGAAGGGCACAGGCACACCCCAGCTGCGCTGCCGAGAGATGCACCAATCAGGGCGATTGGCAATCATGTCGCGCAAACGCGTCTTGCCGTTTTCGGGGTAGAAGTGAGTTTGATCGATGGCATCGAGTGCCAACTGCCGCAATGTTTTGGATGCTTTGTCTTTGGTGAAAACGCCCTGACCTTCGTCCATTCGAACAAACCACTGCGCTGCCGCGCGGTAAATGACGGGTGTTTTGTGACGCCAGCAATGGGGGTAGCTGTGCGTGATGCCGTAGGTGGCCATGAGCCGATTGCTTTCACCCAAGACTTCAATGATGCGGGGGCAGGCTTTCCAAATGTTCAGACCGCCAAACAAGGGCAAGTCTTCTGCATAGCTGCCGTTGCCTTGAACAGGGTTCAAGATGTCGTCATAGGCCAGCCCATTGGCCACGCAAGAATTAAAGTCATCGACCCCATAAGCAGGTGAAGAGTGAACGATGCCAGTGCCGTCTTGCGCACTCACGTACTCGGCCACATACACTGGGGAGAAGCGTTTGTAGCCTTCGTGAACGTCGTACAAGGGGTGTTTGAAATTCAAGCCGCCTAACTTTTCGCCAGTGGTGGTCGCCACAACTTGACCTTCTAACTTGTAGCGCTCTAAACATTTTTCGACCAAGGACTCGGCCAAGACCAACATGCCTTTGTCGGTGTTGACCAAAGCGTAAACCAACTCGGGGTTGACATTCAATGCTTGGTTGGCAGGCAAGGTCCAAGCGGTGGTCGTCCAAATGACCGCGAAGGCCGATTTGGACGAGTCGGGCAGGGCGCTGAGGCCAAAAGCCTTGGCCAGTGCGGCGTTGTCGGCCGCTTCAAAGGCAACATCCAGGGTGTCGCTTTTTTTGTCGGCGTATTCAATTTCAAATTCGGCCAAGGAAGAGCCGCAATCGAAGCACCAGTAAACAGGCTTTAAGCCGCGGTACACAAAACCACGTTCAATGACGCGTTTGAAGGCGCGAATTTCACCGGCCTCGTTGGCAAAATCCATGGTGCGATAAGGACGCTCCCAATCGCCCAACACGCCCAAGCGTTTGAAGTCTTCTCGCTGTTGGTCAATTTGCTCGGTGGCAAATGCGCGGCTCTTGGCCTGCATGTCGTCGCGGCTCAATTTGCGGCCATGCAGTTTTTCAATGGCGTTTTCGATGGGCAAGCCGTGGCAGTCCCAACCCGGAATGTATTGCGCGTCAAAGCCGGCCAATTGCTTGGACTTGACGATCATGTCTTTGAGTACTTTGTTCAGCGCGTGACCAATGTGCAATTTGCCGTTGGCGTAGGGCGGGCCGTCGTGCAACACAAACAAGGGGGCACCTTGGCGTGCCAGACGCAGTTTTTTGTAGAGGCCTTGATCGCTCCAAGCTTTGGCCCAAGCAGGCTCACGTTTAGGCAAATCGCCGCGCATTGCAAACGCGGTGTCGGGCATGTTCAGGGTGGCACGGTAATTTGTTTTTGGTTCAGACATTGTTCAAGGCGTCATGGTGTGGGGACTTGCAAAGTCGCATTTCTAGCGGCGAAAAATGCACGCGCATCGTCACAGTCCTTGGCAATGCCCACAGTGAGGGCTTCCAAGCTGTCGTACTTCAGCTCGTCGTGTAATTTGTGCAGCAAGTCAACTCGGATGATTTTACTGTAGCCACCTTCGGCCCCAAGCTGGTTTGGCCAGTCTAAGCAATGGGTCTCTAAAAGCACACGACCACCATTGACATCGTTGGGGTCTAAAGAGGGGCGAATGCCCAAATTGGCCACCCCGGGCAAGGCTTTGGGGCTTAAGCCATGAACTTCCACATTGAAAATACCGCTGGCCGCGGGTTGCCAGTGGCTAAAGCGCAAATTGAGGGTTCTGAAGCCGTCCTGAGCGCCTTCATAAGAGGCTCCTAGGCCACGCCCTAGCTTTCGGCCGTGCACCACATGGCCGCTGATGCTGTAGGGCCGTCCTAAAAGACGGGTGACGCCGTGCATATCGCCCTTGGCCAGTGCTTCTCTGACAGCAGAGCTTGAAACCCTGAGGCCATGCACTTCGTAGCTGTTCATCCGGGCCACATCAAAACCCAAGCGCTGACCGGCGGCATCTAGCATGCTGTAGTCGCCAGCCCGCTTGGCGCCAAAGCGAAAATCATCACCCACCAGCAAATATTTAACACCCAGACCCTTGACCAAGACAGACTGAATGAAGTCCTCGGGTGTTTGACTTGCTAAGCGTACGTCAAAGGGCAGCACCACCACTTGGTCGATGCCGCAACGTTCAAGTTCTAGCAATTTGTCGCGCAGGTTTGCAATGCGTGCAGGCGCCAATTCAGGCTTGTTGTGAAGTTTGGCAAAAAAATCTCTGGGGTGTGGCTCGAAGGTCATCACGCAACTGGGCACACCACGGTGGGCAGCTTCGTTTTTCAAGAGCGCAAGCATGGCCTGGTGGCCGCGGTGGACACCGTCAAAGTTACCGATCGTCAAGGCGCAATGATGGGCCCTGTCTGGGTGGTTGAATCCGCGAAATACCTTCATGCTGCTTGCGTCATAAAAATGAATTGATTACAGGGTATATTGTGACTGACCAGAAAGACTGGCCTGTTCTCGTTTCATGTCATGGTTTTACCGTTGGATGGAGTCGCTTGTGAAGGTCTTGAAATTGTCTGCCCAAGGGCTTCCGCAGTCTTGGATTTCCTTGGAACAAGCTGTGGTCTATTACGCAGCCGAAGATGTCCGCTGGGAAGCGGGTCAAGAAATTGCTGTTTTTCACGGCGGCCACAATGCCATCACTGGCGAACAGTCCATCATCAAGGTCAACAGCATCATTGGCACCCGCGGCGTTCATGGCATCAATCCTTTCGAACTCCGCCCTGGCCTGACCAACGGTAAATTGTTCATTCGAGATCGCAATGTGTGTGCCTATTGCGGCCAGCGATTTCATGAAACAGAGCTCACCCGCGAGCACATCGTGCCTTTTGCACAAAATGGCATCGACAATTGGATGAATGTGGTCACAGCCTGTCGCTCATGCAACCATCGCAAAAGCAGCCGGACACCTGAGCAAGCAGGCATGCCCTTGCTCTACACCCCTTACGTGCCCAGCCTGTGGGAAGACTTCATTTTGCGAAACCGCAGAATCTTGACCGATCAAATGGCTTTTTTGATGGCACATGTGCCTCAAAATTCCAGATTGATCGATTAGATGTTCTGCCTTCGTTAAGCAAAAACGCCAGCAGTTTCTTGCATGCTGGCAGACACTTCCCCCAAGTGGTGGAGGGTGTCGCCGAAAGTCATTTCAAGCTGTGTCAATTTCTTGAAGTAGTGGCTCACAATGTACTCGTCGGTGACCCCAATGCCACCATGCAATTGCACAGATTGTTGGCCCACGTAGCGCATGGAATTGCCCAATTGGTATTTGGCACGGGCCATGGCTTGGTGGCGCTCAGATACAGGTGCGTTCAGCTTCAAGCTGGCGTAATAGCTCATTGAGCGGCCTAACTCCAATTGCATTTTCATATCAGCCACTCGGTGACGCAGGGCTTGGAAAGTGGCAATGGTGGTGTTGAATTGCTTGCGGGTGTTCATGTAGTCCACGGTGATGGTCATGGTTTTGTCCATCACGCCGACGCCTTCAGCGCACACGCACGCAATGCCAATGTCCACTGCGTGGTTGACTGCGGTTTGGCCATCAAGGGTGATGAGGCTGGCAGGGCTTTGCTTGAGTTGGAGCTCGGCGGCGCGGCCACCGTCTTGGGTGCCGTAGCCCGCCGTGGTGCAGCCCTTGGCCCCTTTGGCCACCAAGAACAAGGCCAACTTACCCGATGCCATGGCGGGCACCAAAAAGGCATCTGCATGGTCACCCACCGCCACCATGCTTTTGGTGCCGGTAATGAGCCATTGACCGTCTTGTTGCTGTGCTTGCGCAGCGCATTGGTGGGCGTTGTAACGTGATTTGCGTTCTTGGTGTGCCAACACCACAATGGCTTCGCCACCTGCAATTTTGGGCAGCCACGCGGCTTTCAATGCATCGGGTGCATAGCCTTCTAAAACAGCGCCAGCAATGAATGCATGCTGTACGGGTTCGAGCACAATGCCGCGGCCCAATTCTTCCATCACCACCATGCCTTCAACAGGCCCCATGCCCATGCCGCCGTGGTCTTCGCTGACATACAGGCCGCACAGGCCCAACTCTGCCAGCTCGGTGTAGGCGGCGCGGTCAAAGCCGCCCGCATGCGTAATTTCGCGGCGGCGGTCAAAGGTGTAGCCCTTGTCGACCCATTTGCGAACAGCGTCGCGCAATTGTTCTTGATCTTCTGAAAAATCGAAATCCATGATGTGTCCTTGTACGGTTAATTGAATTAACCCAAAACTACTTGAGCCACGATGTTGCGCTGCACTTCATTGCTGCCGCCGTAGATCGTGGTTTTGCGCATGTTGAAATAGTTGGCTGCAAGCGGTGCGTTGGACACTTCGTGTCCGGGGAAGTCGCCTTGCCAACCTGCATCCATGGCTTCAAAGATGAAGGGCAAGCTGAAGGGGCCGGCTGCCAACATCATGAGTTCGGTGTAACGTTGTTGAATTTCACTGCCTTTGATTTTCAAAAGGCCTGCAATGTCGAGTGAGTTTTTGCCAGATTTTTCGGCAGACAAAACACGCAACACCAACATCTCCAAAGCCACAATATCGACTTCCAATTTGGAAATTTCATCGCGAAAACGCATGTCTTCGTAAACACCTTCGGTTTTGGCAATGCGTTTGAGACGCTCGAGTTCGCGTTTGGCACGGTTCACGTCGGCTATGTTGGTGCGCTCGTGGGCCAACAAATGCTTGGCGTAATTCCAGCCTTTGTTTTCTTCACCCACCAGGTTTTCTGCAGGCACTTCCACATTGTCAAACCACACTTCATTGACTTCGCATTCGCCATCGAGCAACTTGATGGGGCGCACCGTAATGCCGGGGGTCTTCATGTCGATCAGCAAAAACGAGATGCCGGTTTGCGGTTTGCCTTCGTTGCTGGTGCGCACCAAGCAGAAAATCCATTCGCCATACTGGCCCAAAGTGGTCCAGGTTTTTTGGCCATTGACAATGTACTTGTTGCCCACGCGTTCAGCGCGCGTTTTGAGAGACGCCAAGTCAGAGCCTGAACCAGGTTCGCTGTAGCCTTGGCTCCACCACACTTCACCGCTGGCGATGCCAGGCAAGAAGCGTTTTTGTTGCTCAGCGTTGCCAAAAGCCATGATGACCGGCGCCACCATGACGGGGCCGAAAGGCACCACGCGCGGGGCGCCAGCCAATGCGCATTCTTCTTCGAACAAATGCTTTTGCACGGCCGTCCAACCAGGTCCGCCAAACTCTTCAGGCCAGCCCCAACCGAGCCAACCTTTCTTGCCCAAAATCTTGGCCCAACGCTGCAAGTCGTCACGCGAGAGACGCATGGCGCTGTGAACTTTTTTCGAAATTTCTGAAGGTAAGTTTACTTTTACCCAAGCGCGAATTTCCTCGCGGAATGCGAGTTCTTCGGGAGTGAATGCCAAATCCATGAGGTGTGTCTCCGGTCGATGCCAGTAAAAAAGGGGGAAAGCACGTTTTTAGCACGACCGTGCGCAAATCCGGTGTCTTGGCTGCGACAAAATGCAATTTAGATGCCTGCGGCAGGGATAATACGGGGTCTTGCTTGATGGTCTATTTGTGAAAAACATTGTTATCTTGATTTCTGGCGCTGGCTCCAACATGGCAGCCATCGTGAAAGCCGCGCATCAAGAAGCTTGGTCCAAGAAATGGGGCGTGAAAGTGGCTGCCGTGATCAGCAACAAGCCTCAAGCCTCTGGCCTAATGTGGTTGCAAGCGCAAACTGACTATTCAAACATCAAAACGGAAGTGTTAGACCACACGCTGTTTGAATCCAGGGAGGCCTTTGACCAATCTTTGATGGCTCGGATAGATTTGTACACCCCCGAGTTGGTGGTGCTGGCGGGTTTCATGCGAATTTTGACGCCAGCTTTTGTGGCCCACTATCAAGGCCGTCTGGTCAATATTCACCCCTCATTGTTGCCCGCATTTGCCGGATTGAACACGCACCAGCGCGCCATTGATGCGGGCGCCAAGTTTGCTGGCGCCACAGTTCACCAAGTTTCTGTCGAGGTGGATCAAGGGCAAATTTTGGCCCAAGCCGTGGTGCCTGTTCTCGAAGGTGACACGGCCGAAACGCTGGCCGCCAGAGTGCTCACCCAAGAGCACCTCATTTTTCCTTCAGCTGTGGCAGCGTTTTTCAAGTCTCAGGCAGTTCCTCGCCCAACCAAGTAAACCGGGGTTGAATGACCCCCTTGATGTCCACCGTTTCATTGAACATGGCGGCGGGCCTGACCCACAGACCTTGCTCGCCATAAAGCGCTTTGTACAAAGTCAGCGGCTCTAAAGACTCGCTGTGCCGCACTGTGCCAAGCACTTGGTACAGTAAATTTTTGTAGTGACGGTAGTAGCCAGGTCGGGTGATGATCAATGGCGGTAAAGTTTCTTCTTGCATGAAATCGCTCTTGCGTGTTGTGCGGTGGGACAATAGAGCTTATGCATCCAAAAGCCCTGTTAGACGCCTGCGCCGAATTGGTCAGGCTGACCCTCCAATTTAACCATCCCGCTGACGCGGTGGTTTCTCGTTTTTTTCGTGACAACCGCAATTTGGGTCCGCGAGAGCGAGCCACCCTGTCTGAAACGGTTTTTCAAGTTTTGCGACAAAAACTGTTGTTTGAGCACATGGCCCGATCTGGCAGTGGTGCCAAAGAAAAACGCTTGGCCATTTTGGGTTTTGCGGGCCCCAGAGATTTCGTCAAAAGTGCATTGAACGACACCGAAAAAAAATGGCTCGACATGTGCGACAGCATTCAGCCTTCTGACTTGATGTCGCAGCACATTCACAATTTGCCCGACTGGTTGGCGCGGCCGCTCAAAGAACAGCTGGGCGATGAGTTTGGTGCCTTGGCGAACAGCTTGCAGCAATCTGGCAGCTTGGATTTGCGGGTCAATGACTTGAACGAAAAACGTTCTGAAGTGCAGAAAGAATTAACGGCTGCAGGCATTGTGTGCGAGCCCACGCCTTATTCGCCTTGGGGTCTGCGTTTGCAAGGCAAACCGTCTTTGGCCAAGGTCAAGGCCTTTGAGCGTGGCGCCGTTGAAGTGCAAGACGAAGGGTCACAGTTATTAGCGTTGTTGCTGGATGCACACCGCGGTGAAATGGTGGTGGACTTTTGCGCAGGGGCGGGTGGCAAAACTTTGGCCATTGGCGCCGCCATGCGCAACACAGGGCGCTTGTATGCCATGGACACTTCAGCCCACCGTTTAGATGCTTTGAAGCCCCGTTTGGCGCGCAGTCAGTTGTCCAACGTACATCCTGCGGCCATTGCGCATGAGCGCGACGACCGTGTGAAGCGCTTGGCCGGCAAGATTGATCGTGTTTTGGTGGATGCACCTTGCTCTGGGCTGGGCACCCTTAGGCGCAATCCAGATTTGAAATGGCGTCAAAAGCCTGAAGGCATTGCCGAAGTCGCGGCAACTCAAACTGCCATTTTGGAAAGTGCAGCGCGTTTGTTGAAGTCGGGTGGCCGTTTGGTCTATGCCACCTGCAGCATGCTGCCGCAAGAGAATGAAGACATTGCCAACGCCTTTTCGGCGGCGCATCCTGATTTTGTGGCATTGCCCGTGTTGGAGGAACTCACCCGACTGAAAGTTGCCAATGCCGACAACTTGTGCAATGGCCATTTTTTACGGCTGTGGCCGCATCGACATGGCACCGACGGTTTCTTTGCGGCAATATGGGTTCGAAAGTGAATCCTAAAGCGCTAACTTTAGCCCTTGCGTGTTGAAATCACTGTCAATTTGAATTCGAAAATCTTAAAATATAAGGATAGCCTTTAAGGCACCTCTACATAGAAAGAGAAGCATGTTGTTACACGACTCGGCTGTATTTGACGCGGTCATTGACTGGATGGCCAATGGCCTGATGGGATTTTCGGGCTGGCAAGTTTTCTTTGTCATTTTGGGCCTCACCCACATCACCATTGCCAGCGTCACCATTTTTTTGCACCGCCATCAGGCGCACCGGGCCTTGGATTTGCACCCCATTGCATCGCATTTCTTCCGTTTTTGGCTGTGGATGACCACCGGTCAGGTGACCAAAGAGTGGGCGGCCATCCACCGCAAGCACCACGCCAAGTGCGAGCAAGCTGAAGACCCTCACAGCCCCCATGTGCATGGCATTCGTACGGTGTTGTTCACTGGTGCCGAGTTGTACCGCAAAGAGTCAAAAAACAAAGAAACCCTCAGCCGTTATGGCCACGGCACCCCCGACGACTGGATAGAGCGCAATCTGTATTCGCGCTTTTCCTGGCAAGGTGTGGCACTGATGTTGATCATCGATGTGGCCTTGTTCGGCGCTTTAGGCCTGACTGTGTGGGCGGTTCAAATGGCTTGGATTCCCATCACAGCAGCGGGCATCATCAATGGCGCAGCCCACTACTGGGGCTACCGCAACTTCGAGGCGCACGACGCCAGCACCAACATCTCCCCTTGGGGCATCTTGATTGGTGGCGAAGAGTTGCACAACAACCATCACACCTACCCAACCTCTGCCAAGTTGTCGGTCAAGCCCTATGAATTCGATTTGGGTTGGGCATACATCTGCATCTTGCAAGCTTTGGGCTTGGCCACTGTGAAAAAGACACCGCCTGTCTTGGCTTTTGGCGAAGTACGCCCCGTGGCCGATGAGAAAACTTTGGAAGCTTTGATCACCAACCGCTATGCAGTGATGGCTGGTTACGCCCGTCAAATGCGCACTGTCTTTCGCGAAGAAGTGGCCAATGCCAAGCTTGACGCCAGTGTTTTGAAAATAGCCAAGCGTTGGATTCACCGCGATGGCGACAAAGTTCCTGCTGAAGCGCGCGCCCCTTTGAGCGCCACCCTCGCAGCCTATCCCGTCCTAGACAAAATGCTCGCTATGCGCGAAGAACTGCGCCAAATCTGGCTCAACACATCCCACAACCGCGAACAGTTGGCGCTTGATTTACAAGGCTGGTGCAAACGCGCTGAAGAAAGCGGCATTGCTGCTTTGCGTGATTTTTCTACTCAGCTTAGAGCCGCCCGCGCATAAGAATTTACATTGGGCAAACAATTGGGGTCAGAGCATTGCTCTGACCCCAATTGTTTCGTCAACAAAAAAGCCCGCTGATGCGGGCTTTATCTATGGCGTCAAGCTGAATTACTTCAGTTTGATTTCCTTGTACTCAACGTGCTTGCGAGCTTTTGGGTCGAACTTCATGATCGACATTTTCTCGGGCATTGTTTTCTTGTTCTTGCTGGTCGTGTAAAAGTGACCAGTACCAGCTGTTGATTCCAGCTTGATTTTTTCGCGTCCGCCTTTGCTTGCCATGATGGTGCTCCTGTAGGGGGTTTAAGCTTGACCGCGTTCGCGCAAGTCTGCGAGAACGGCATCAATGCCATTTTTGTCGATCAGGCGCAAAGCGGCGCTGGAAACGCGCAGGCGCACCCAGCGGTTTTCGCTCTCAACCCAGAAACGGCGATATTGCAGGTTCGGCAAGAACCGGCGCTTGGTTTTGTTGTTGGCGTGGGAAACATTGTTTCCGACCATGGGGCCTTTGCCCGTTACGTCGCAGACGCGTGCCATGTGGACACTCCGATACTTTTATAAACAGTTGGTGCCAGATGAGCTTTGTGAAACCAATAGAGGGGTTGCTGTGATGCAACTGATCTGTTGTCTACAAAACTTAAGGCGGTCCAACCTCACCTCGCCAGAAGGGTGGCGGTAACCCATTTTGAAGGGCATCCCAAAGGGAGTACACAGCAAAGCCTTGGATTATAGCCAGCTTTTTGGGGCTGAGCCAAGAGAAAAAAGCGAAAAAATTAGCCTACAGGGAGCAAGCTACCTCCTGGGGCGGTGCAAATCCAACCCAAGAAATGGAGCTTCAAGCGCCTTCTTGCTCCAAAAAGCGCTGGGCATCCAGTGCCGCCATGCAGCCTGTTCCCGCACTGGTAATGGCCTGACGGTAGACGTGATCTTGGACATCGCCCGCAGCAAAAACGCCAGCCACGCTGGTCATGGTGGCAAAGCCTTTCAGACCGCTTTGGGTCACGATATAGCCGTTTTCCATTTGCAATTGGTTTTGAAAAATATCCGTATTGGGTGAATGACCAATGGCAATGAAGCAGCCTTTGAGTTCTAAATCTTGCAAAGAGCCGTCTTTGGTGGACTTCAAGCGGACCCCGGTGACGCCGGTGTTGTCGCCCAAAACTTCTTCTAAAGTTTGGAAAGTTTGCAAAACAATTTTGCCTGCCGCCACTTTGTCCATCAATTTGTCGACCAAGATGGGCTCGGCTTTGAATTTGTCGCGGCGGTGTATGAGGTAGACCTTGCTGGCGATGTTGGACAAGTAAAGAGCTTCTTCAACAGCCGTATTGCCGCCACCCACCACGCAGCAAACCTGCTCTTTGTAAAAGAAACCATCGCAGGTGGCGCAGCCAGAAACGCCGCGGCCCATGAAGGCCGTTTCAGAGTCAATGCCAAGGTATTTGGCAGATGCACCTGTCGCAATGATCAAGGAATCGCAGGTGTAAACACCGCTGTCGCCCGTCAAAGTGAAAGGGCGTTTGCTGAAATCGACCTTGTTGATGTGATCAAACACAATTTGCGTATTGAAGCGCTCTGCATGCTCTAAAAAGCGCTGCATGAGCTCGGGGCCTTGCACGCCATGCACGTCGGCTGGCCAGTTGTCCACCTCGGTGGTGGTCATCAGTTGGCCGCCTTGGGCAATGCCGGTAATCAGCAATGGCTTGAGGTTGGCGCGGGCTGCATAAACGGCTGCTGTGTAGCCGGCAGGGCCTGATCCCAGAATTAAAACTTGGGCGTGTTGGGAGGGGAGGGTGTTGGACATGATGGGTGATCTGGCAGGATTCGGGTAAACGCTAAAGCCCCATTGTAGAAGCTTGTGAAACACCTGTTTGGGGAGGTCTATCGGGTAAGCTTGAGGGTCAGACCATGACCTATTCACTTCGCACCCTTACCAATCCAACCGGCAGCCCCGAAGCAGACTCACCCAGAGTGCTTAACGAGGGCGTTGGCTTGATGCGCTTCACTCAGGAAATTGTTCTTTTCCTGGGTGCTGCTGTCCTCATTTTATTGGCCTTGGCCATGTTCAGTTTCAGTCCCAAAGATCCAGCTTGGTCGGGCTCAGGCTTGGGCGGCGGCGTGCTGAACTGGATGGGCGTGGTCGGTGCTTGGTTGGCTGATGGCATGTATTTTTGCTTTGGCTATTCTGCGTGGTGGTTGGTTGCCATCTTGGGTCGCGTGTGGCTGAATGCTTGGGCCGACTGGCTCAGATCAGACGAAACCGCGTCCAAGGTATCCGACAAAGACACTGAATCGAATTGGAAAACCCGTTTGATTTTTTGGATTGGTTTGTTTGTTCTTATGTCATCTAGCAGTGCGCTCGAATGGGCGCGACTGACACGTTGGGATGCCATGCTGCCTGGTACCAGTGGTGGCGCTTTAGGTTATGCCGTCGGGCATTTTTCTTTGAAATGGTTGGGCTTCAATGGCTCTAGCTTGCTTGAAGTTGTGTGCCTCGCTCTTGGGATGGGATGGGCCTTTGGATTTTCTTGGGGTCAAGTGTGTGAAGCATTGGGCGGCAAGATCGACGGCTTGATGCAATCGCGTCAAGTCAAGCGTGAAATGGAAGAAGATTTGGCCATGGGCCAGCAAGCTTTGCGCGAACGCGAACAGCTTCAATCCAAATTGCCTGTAGAACCTCAACTGCACCCCTTCGGAAACGAGTTTGAAGAGAAGCCTTTGTTTGCAGCGGCAGGCGTGTCTGCGCCAGTCTTTGCTGAGCCTGTTGCGCCCATGGTCATTGAAGCACCCGTCACAGCAGTGCCGCGCAGCGATCGTGTGGTGAAAGAGCGCCAGAAACCCTTGTTCAATGAATTGCCGGACAGCAAATTGCCGCAAGTTGATTTGCTCGACAGTTTGACCTTGCGCCAAGAGGGTGTCGCGGCAGAAACGCTTGAGATGACCAGTCGCATGATTGAAAAACGCCTGAAAGATTTTGGCGTTGAAGTGCGTGTGGTGGCTGCAGCACCCGGCCCTGTCATCACGCGATATGAAATCGAACCCGCAACAGGTGTCAAAGGATCACAAGTGGTCAACTTGGCCAAAGACTTGGCAAGATCACTCAGTCTCATTTCCATTCGGGTGGTGGAAACCATTCCTGGCAAAAACTACATGGCCTTGGAATTGCCCAACGCCAAACGGCAGTCCATCAAGCTCAGCGAAATTTTAGGATCGCAGGTTTACAACGAAGCCAAGTCCATGCTCACCATGGGTTTGGGCAAAGACATTGTGGGCAATCCGGTGGTGGTGGATCTGGCCAAAATGCCTCACGTCTTGGTAGCGGGTACCACGGGCTCTGGCAAGTCGGTGGGCATCAACGCCATGATTTTGTCTTTGCTTTACAAAGCCGAAGCGCGTGATGTTCGTCTGCTCATGATCGACCCGAAAATGTTGGAGATGTCGGTGTACGAAGGCATACCGCATTTGCTAGCACCCGTGGTGACCGACATGCGGCAAGCCGCCCATGGTCTCAATTGGTGTGTGGGTGAAATGGAGCGCCGCTACAAGCTCATGAGCAAAATGGGCGTTCGCAACTTGGCGGGTTACAACACCAAAATTGACGACGCAGCCGAGCGCGAAGAATTTATTTTGAATCCCTTTAGCCTCACGCCTGATGATCCAGAACCACTGAAGCGCTTGCCGCACATCGTGGTGGTCATTGACGAGTTGGCCGACCTCATGATGGTGGTGGGTAAAAAAATTGAAGAGCTCATTGCACGTTTGGCACAAAAGGCGCGGGCTGCTGGCATTCACTTGATCTTGGCCACCCAGCGTCCCAGTGTCGATGTGATCACAGGCTTGATCAAAGCCAATATCCCCACTCGCATTGCCTTCCAAGTCTCTAGTAAAATTGACAGCCGAACCATCCTTGATCAAATGGGCGCAGAGGCTTTGCTAGGCATGGGTGACATGCTCTACATGCCTTCTGGCACTGGCTTTCCCATCCGTGTTCACGGCGCTTTTGTGAGTGACGAAGAAGTTCACCGCGTGGTGAGCTATTTGAAAACGCAAGGCGAGCCCGATTACATCGAGGGAGTGCTGGAAGGCGGCACCACCGATGGTGAAGATACGGGCTACGGCGACAGTGCGGATGCTGAAAAAGACCCTATGTACGATCAAGCCGTTGAAGTGGTTTTGAAAAATCGCAAGGCCAGTATTTCTTTGGTGCAACGTCACTTGAAGATTGGCTATAACCGCGCCGCGCGTTTGGTGGAAGAGATGGAAAAGGCGGGCTTGGTCAGTTCTATGAGCAGCAACGGGCAGCGCGAAATCTTGGTTCCAGCGCGCGCTGAATAAACGGCCTTTTTCAGACTGTCTTCTTACGATGAAAGCCAAACTCCATCTGCTCTGGCTGCCCATCGCTTTGCTTTGCCTGATGCCCGGTGCATGGGCTCAAAGTTCGCCTGATGCGATCGAGTCTTTGAGTCAATTTTTGAAGCAAACCCAAAGCGGGCGCGCGCAGTTTTCTCAGGTGGTGATGGGGCCATCAAAAGCCGATCAAGCACCTCGCAGAAAAACGTCATCGGGTACTTTTGAATTTCAAAGGCCGCAGCAATTTCGATTTGCCTATCAAAAACCATTTGTGCAAGCCATGGTGTCCGATGGTCAGTGGTTGTGGCTTTTTGATGCCGACTTGAACCAAGTCACCATGCGCAAACAAAACCAATTGCTGGGTCAAACGCCAGCTGCTTTCATTTCCTCGTCTGGCGATTTGAAAGCGCTACAAGCTGAGTTCAATTTGAAAGCTGAGCCAGACTCAGAAGGTTTGCAGTGGGTCAGAGTTACGCCCAAACAGTCGGATGGCGCAGTCCAAGTCATTCGTGTGGGTTTGAAGCTTGGCGTGGCCGGCGCCAGCACAGCCTCCAATGTGCCTGTGTTAACGGTCTTGGAAATTGTCGATGGCTTAGGTCAAACATCGCGTTTGAATTTTCAGAATTTCGAAGCCAATGTGAAGTTGTCGCCAGAGACTTTTCAGTTCAAAGCACCTGCGGGTGTGCAGGTCATTCGGCCATGAACGCCAGCGTTCATTTACAGCAGCCTTTAGCAGAGCGCTTGCGTCCCCAGCATTTGGGTGAGGTCATTGGTCAGCAACATCTAATTGGTGAGGGCTTGGCCCTTCGCTTGGCATTTGAATCCGGCCAGCCACACAGTTGTATTTTGTGGGGCCCGCCGGGCGTCGGTAAAACCACCATTGCTCGGCTCATGGCCGATGCATTTGATGCGCAATTTATCAGCATCAGTGCGGTACTGGGTGGCGTCAAAGACATTCGGGAAGCGGTCGAAAAAGCCGAGGCTGCACTGAATGGGCTACAGCCGCAAAGAACCATTGTGTTTGTAGACGAAGTTCATCGTTTCAACAAAAGCCAGCAAGACGCGTTCTTGCCGCATGTTGAAAGTGGCTTGTTCACTTTCATTGGCGCAACCACCGAGAACCCCTCCTTTGAGGTCAACTCTGCCTTGCTTTCTCGAGCGGCTGTCTATGTTCTGCAAGCCCTGAACGAAGAAGATTTGAAACACATTGTGAAGCGCGCGCACGCCATTGGTGCGGTGCCTCCCTTGGCGGCAGATGCAGAGCAACGACTCATTGCTTATGCCGATGGCGATGCACGTCGTTTGCTCAACACCCTTGAAACTTTGGCTGTCGCAGCAAAAACAGAGAAGCTCGAAGCCATTACAGATGCATGGCTGATGAAAGTTTTGGGCGAACGCATGCGCCGATACGACAAAGGCGGGGAGCAGTTTTACGACACCATCAGTGCGCTGCACAAATCTGTCAGGGGCTCAGACCCAGACGCTGCTTTGTATTGGTTCACGCGCATGTTAGATGGCGGTGCAGACCCTCGTTACATGGCTCGGCGCCTCATTCGCATGGCCGCTGAAGACATTGGTTTGGCCGATCCGCGTGCCCTTCGTTTGGCACTGGACGCGGCAGAAGTCTACGAGCGTTTAGGCAGTCCTGAAGGTGAGTTGGCTTTGGCAGAATGCGTCATTTATTTGGCAGTGGCAGCCAAATCGAATGCCGTCTACAAAGCCTTCAATGAAGCCAAGGCCTGGGTGAAAAAAGACGGCACACGCCCTGTTCCCATGCACTTGCGCAATGCACCGACGCAACTCATGAAAAGCTTGGACTATGGCCAGGGCTATCGCTATGCCCATGACGAAGCGGGCGGCTTTGCGGCAGGCGAAAATTACCTGCCTGAGGGCATGTCAGCGCCAGGTTTTTACCGACCTGTGAATCGTGGGTTAGAGTTAAAGATTGCAGAGAAAATGGCAAGCTTGAATGAACTGGATCAAGCAAAAGCAACAAAAAAATAGGAGTTTGGTATGGATGTCTTTCTTCAACAGGTGATCAATGGCTTGGTCCAAGGCAGCATGTATGCCCTGATCGCCTTGGGTTACACCATGGTCTACGGCATCATCAACTTGATCAACTTTGCCCACGGCGAGGTGCTGATGGTGGCCGCCCTCACCAGTTGGTCTGTGATTGCGCTCATGCAAGATGCCACGCCTGGCATGCCCGGCTGGTTGATGCTCATCGTCTCTTTGGTCATTGCCAGTGTGGTGGCTGCTTCACTCAATTTTGCAATTGAAAAAATTGCTTATCGTCCCTTGCGCAACAGTCCCAAATTGGCGCCACTGATTACCGCCATTGGCGTGAGCATCTTGCTGCAAACCTTGGCCATGATCATTTGGAAGCCCAACTACAAGCCATTTCCCACCTTGTTATCGACTACCCCCATCAACGTGGGTGGTGCTGTGATTTCCACCACACAAATCATGATTTTAGGTGTCACCGCCATTTCCTTGGCTGTGCTCATGTGGTTGGTCAACGCCACCAAATTGGGCAGGGCCATGCGCGCTACTTCTGAGAACCCACGTGTAGCCGCCTTGATGGGTGTGAAACCTGACATGGTCATTTCTGCCACCTTCATCATTGGTGCCGTGTTGGCGGCCATTGCAGGGGTCATGTTTGCATCCAACTATGGCACTGTTCACCACAGCATGGGCTTTTTGCCGGGCTTGAAAGCGTTTACCGCTGCAGTGTTTGGCGGCATTGGCAACTTAGGGGGCGCCGTGGTGGGGGGTATTTTGCTGGGGCTCATTGAATCCATCGGTTCGGGCTATATCGGCATCCTCACCGGGGGTGTTCTGGGTAGCCATTACGCCGATATTTTTGCCTTCATCGTGCTCATCATCGTGCTCACATTGCGGCCCTCGGGCCTGATGGGTGAACGTGTGGCCGATCGCGCTTGAGAGTCAAGGTGAACACATCATGAACAATTCAAAGAATTTCAAAACCCTGGCCATCGGTGTGCTGCTGCTGATCTTGCCCTTGATCTTGCAGCAATTTGGCAACGCATGGGTGCGCATTGCTGACATGGCCTTGCTCTATGTGTTGTTAGCGGTTGGTCTGAACATTGTGGTGGGCTATGCGGGCTTGCTCGATTTGGGTTATGTGGCTTTCTTCGCCGTCGGCGCATACATGTATGGGCTACTGGCATCGCCCCATTTGTTTGAAACATTCCCTGCCATTGCCGCCCTGTTTCCTGGCGGCTTGCACATGCCTTTGTGGGTCATTGTGCCTGTGGCGGCTGCCTTGGCGGGCCTGTTTGGCATGTTGCTGGGCGCGCCCACATTGAAGCTGCGCGGCGATTATTTGGCCATTGTCACGTTGGGCTTTGGTGAAATCATTCGGGTCTTTTTGAACAACTTGGATCAGCCGGTGAATATCACCAATGGCCCTAAGGGTCTGAACCAAATTGATCCGATTCAATTTTTTGGCATCAATTTGGGCAAACCATTTGAGCTGTTTGGAATTGAATTGGCCTCGGTGAGTTTGTACTACTACCTGTTCTTAGCTTTGGTGCTGGCGAGCATTTTGATTTCTTACCGCTTGGAGGTCTCGCGCATTGGTCGTGCTTGGATGGCCATTCGCGAAGACGAAATTGCAGCCAAAGCCATGGGCCTGAATACGCGCAATTTAAAGCTAATGGCATTCGGCATGGGCGCTACTTTCGGTGGCATTGCCGGAGCCATGTTTGCAGGTTTTCAGGGGTTTATCTCGCCCGAGTCTTTCAGTCTCATGGAATCCGTCATGATTGTGGCCATGGTCGTGCTGGGCGGCTTGGGGCACTTGCCGGGCGTTGTGTTAGGTGCCGTCTTGTTGTCTGCCTTGCCAGAAATTTTGCGCTATGTAGCGGGCCCACTGCAGTCTATGACAGACGGCCGCATTGATGCCGCCATTCTGCGTCAATTGCTCATTGCCCTTGCCATGATCGTCATCATGCTCATGCGCCCCAGGGGCTTGTGGCCTTCGCGAGAGCACGGCAAAGCGCTGCCAGTGAAAGAGGGTGCTTAACATGACCACCAGCCATCCTGACAGCCATGTCGTTTTAAAAGTTGCCGGCATTTCCAAACGCTTTGGAGGATTGCAGGCCTTGTCCGATGTCGGCATGACCATTGAGCGAGGTCAGGTCTATGGCCTCATTGGTCCCAATGGCGCAGGCAAGACCACCTTCTTCAATGTGATCACGGGCCTCTACACCCCCGACAGTGGCAACTTTGAATTGGCGGGCAAGCCTTATCAGCCCACAGCGGTTCATGAAGTGGCACAGGCAGGCATTGCGCGGACCTTTCAAAATATTCGTTTGTTTGCAGAAATGACGGCCCTAGAAAACGTCATGGTAGGCCGGCATGTTCGCACCTCATCTGGTTTGTTGGGGGCTATTTTTAGAACACCCAAATTCAAACAAGAGGAACTCGAAATTGCTAAACGTGCCCAAGAATTGTTGGACTATGTGGGCATTGGCCAATATGCCGATTACCGTGCACGCACTTTGTCTTATGGCGATCAGCGCCGTTTAGAAATTGCCCGTGCTCTTGCCACCGATCCACAACTTATTGCGCTTGATGAGCCCGCTGCTGGTATGAACGCCACAGAAAAAATTCAGTTGCGTGAGTTGATCGACCAGATCCGCAAAGACAACCGCACCATTTTGCTCATTGAGCACGATGTGAAGCTGGTGATGGGCTTGTGCGATCGCGTCACAGTGCTTGACTACGGTAAAAAAATTGCCGAGGGCACGCCAGCCGAAGTCCAAAAAAATGAAAAAGTAATTGAGGCCTACTTGGGCACCGGAGGGCATTGAAATGACAGCCACATTGTTAAAAGTCAAAGGCCTACAAGTAGCCTACGGTGGCATTCAGGCCGTGAAAGGCATTGATTTTGAAGTGCATGAAGGTGAATTGGTGTCTCTCATTGGGTCGAACGGCGCGGGCAAAACAAGCACCATGAAAGCCATCACGGGTACCTTGCCCATCCACGCGGGTGACGTTGAGTATTTGGGCAAAAGCATTGTGGGCCAAGGCCCCTGGGATTTGGTCAAGCAGGGCTTGGCCATGGTGCCAGAAGGTCGCGGTGTGTTCACCCGCATGACCATCACTGAGAACTTGCTCATGGGGGCTTACATCCGCAACGACACTGCCGCCATTCAAGACGATATGGAAAAAGTGTTTCACACCTTTCCAAGATTGCGGGAACGCAAAGACCAACTGGCTGGCACCATGTCTGGTGGCGAGCAGCAAATGTTGGCCATGGGCCGCGCCCTCATGAGCCGTCCTAAAGTGTTGCTGCTTGATGAACCCTCGATGGGTCTGTCGCCCATCATGGTGGACAAAGTTTTCGAAGTGGTGCGCGATGTGTTTGCCCAAGGCGTGACCGTTTTGTTGGTCGAACAAAACGCCAGCCGTGCGTTGGCCATTGCCAATCGAGGCTATGTGATGGAGTCGGGCTTGATTTCCATGACAGGCCCTGGCCAAGATTTGTTGAACGATCCCAAAGTGCGCGCCGCCTATTTGGGGGAGTAAAAAGGGTCAGTCGACTTTTGCGCCGCTGGCTTTGACAACCGGCTCGTACTTTGTCAATTCACGCTTCATGAAGGCGGCAAATTGATCGGGTGTGTTGCTCACGGGCTCGATCATCATCATGCCAAAACGAGTTTTGGTCTCGGGCGCTGCAAGGGCTGCTGAGAAAGCCTGGTGCAAACGCGCCACCATGGCGGGCGGCGTGTTGGCTGGCGCTACCAGACCCCACCACGTGTCTACTTCAAATCCTTTGAGGGTCTCGGACATGGCTGGAATTTCTGGCAAGGCACTGCTGCGTTGCGCCGTAGTCACAGCCAATGCCTTGAGCTTGCCAGCCTTGATGTTGGGTGCGGCTGTCGCTAAGTTGTCGAAGTTGAAATCGACTTGGCCGGACAACAAGGCCAACTGGGCAGGATTGCCGCCGTTGTAGGGAATGTGAACGGCATAGATGCCGGCATCGCGCTTGAACATTTCGGCAGCCAAGTGGCCTGCGCTGCCGTTGCCACCAGAGCCAATGTTGAGCTTGCCAGGGTTGGCTTTGGCGTAGGCGATCAAGTCGGCTACTGTGTTAATTTTCAAACGCTGCGCGGTGTCTGCATTCATGACCAACACATTGGGCACGCGAACCATTTGGGTGATGGCGGCAAAGTCTGTGGCTGCATTAAAGGGCATCTTGGTGAAAAGCCAAGGGTTGATGGCATGTGTGGCCACCGCGGAAATGCCAATGGTGTAGCCATCGGCGGGCGCCTTGGCCACAATGTCAACGCCCAAGTTGCCACCCGCTCCGGGCTTGTTGTCGATGATGACAACGCCCAATGAATCTTTCACGCGTTCTGCCAATGCACGGGCAGTGACATCAATGGGGCCACCAGGGGCATAGGGCACCACCAAGCGAATGGGTTTTTCCAATGCTTGCGCGTTGGCGATTGGGGCGCAGGTGAGGGCTAGCAATGTCATGGCCAATTGGAGCCATTGACCTTTTGCCATTGAATGAATGTTTCGCATCAGTTGGACTCCTTGGCCTTGTCGGCTTCAGTGGTGAAAGAATCGGCGAAGAAGGCTTCTTCAGGTAATCCTGCTTTGCCTAGGTAGTCTGCGCGTGCAGAGTCCACCACGATGGGGGCGCCGCAGGCATAAACTTGGAAGCCACTTAGATCTGGGTGATCTTGCAAGACAGCTTGGTGCACAAAACCTGTGCGGCCAATCCATGCATCTTCTGGCAATGCATCGGACACCACTGGAACGTAAGTCAAGTTGGGCATGACTTTGACATGCTCTTCAACCCAGTCGTTCATGTACAAATCGGAAGGTCTGCGTCCACCCCAGTAAAGCGTGGCGGGCCTTGTGATGCCTTTGTGTTGCATGTGCTCAATCAAGGCTTTGATGGGCGCAAAACCGGTGCCCGAAGCCAACAAAATCATGGGTGCTTGAGAGTCTTCGCGCAAGTAGAAACTGCCGTAGGGGCCCTCAATTCGCAAGATGTCTTTTTCTTTCATGGTGCTGAACACCACGTCAGTGAACTTGCCGCCAGGCATGTGGCGAATGTGCAACTCTACTTTGGGTGCTGCGGGGTCTAGCGTGTGAGGTGCATTGCCCATGCTGTAACTGCGGCGCGAGCCATCGCGCAATAAAAACTCGACATACTGGCCCGCATGAAACTGCATCACATCGGTGGCAGGGAGCTGCATGATGATGGACATCACATCGGGTGATTTTTTTTCTAAGCTGACCACGCGCACTGGCATTTTCTTAATGGGGAAACTGCCTGCTTCCGTCACTTGACGCGATTCAAGCACCAAATCGCTTTGCGCGGTAGAGCAGCAGGTCAAGATCAGGCCTTGGGCTTCTTCGTCAGCGCTCAAAGCTTTGGCTTGGTGCGCACCATGCACTACCGTGCCAGAAATCTTCTTGCATTTACAGGAACCGCAAGCGCCATCTTTGCAGCCATAGGGGAGGCCTATGCCTTGGCGAATGCCGGCCGCCAACAAAGTTTCGCTGCTATCTGCACTAAAAGTACGGCCACTTGGCTCGACGGTAATTTGGAAGCTCATGTTTTCGTTATCCTAGAGGGGTCTTAAATTACATAAGCCCTGATTTTGCCTTCAAACCAAACCCCTTTAGGTGCTTTGCCTGCCCGCTTTCGAAAAGAGCGTGTTTTGATCGTCGGATGTGGTGATGTAGGTCAACGCGCAGCCAAACAGTTGGTCGGCAGAACTCGGGTCTTGGCATTGACCTCCAGCCCCGAAAAGGCATTGGGTTTGAGGGCTCAAGGCATCACGCCCATTATTGGCAATTTGGATGAATCTGAGTCATTGCAGCGATTGTCTGGTTGGGCTACGCGGGTACTGCATTTGGCCCCACCTCCCTCCGACAAAGTGGGGGCCTGGTCTACCGATTCGCGCACTTTGAATTTGGTGCGTGCACTTCACAAAAGAGCTTTACCCAGAGCGCTTGTGTATGGGTCTACCAGTGGTGTTTATGGCGATTGCCAAGGGCAGTGGGTATCTGAATCTAGACCTGTTAAGCCACATACTCCTAGAGCCATTCGGCGCGTTGATGCGGAAAACAGCATTCGATTCTTTGGCAAATCGGGTGTGCGCAGCAGTATTTTGCGCATTCCAGGTATCTACGCGCCCGATCGGCCCAACGGAACCCCGCGTGAAAGGCTTTTGAAGGGTACCCCTGTCCTCTTGAAAAAAGACGATGTGTACACCAATCACATTCATTCAGATGATTTGGCAAGAGCCTGTGTGGCTGCACTGTGGCGAGGTAAACCCCAGCGTGTTTTTCATGTGTGCGATGACAGCCAAATGAAGATGGGTGATTATTTCGATTTGGCAGCCGACCTGATGGGCCTGAAGCGCCCTCCGCGTGTACCCAGAAGTCAAGCACAAGATTCTTTGCCCCTCATGCTGTTGAGCTTTATGAGTGAGTCTAGAAGGTTGAACAATGACCGGCTGAAAAAAGAGCTGAGAGTTCGCTTGCTGTACCCCACCATTGCGCAAGGTTTGAAAAACTCAGCAGCTCAAATTGCTGAAGGCCAGTAGAAGTGAGCTGTTGGTTTTTGGGCTGCTAAAAGCCTGAAAACTTGACCCCTTTTTTCTGAAGGTAATCGAGGGTGGCTTTCATCAAATAGGCGCCGAGAAGTGCGCCATTCAGATCGCCTAAAAACATCCAAAAGACATCAGTCAACGCAAATGCTTCAGATTGACCCATGAGCACCCAAGCGACGTGATGGATGACTGAATTGCTGACACAGTAAATCAGGGTGAGTGCGGCCAAGTCTTGCAGCGACGTGAGATTCACTTGCCTGTTCCAGTAGATCTTGAACCCAAGGAGTGCAATCAAAGGCCCAGCGCTTGAGCACGCAACGTTGAGCAATTCAATCTCTAGGGATTCATTAAATTGCTGCATTAGCAAGAGGCAGCCCAAGACGGTAGAAAGCGTGCCAAACAGCGGCCCCAAGATGAGCAAATTGAACAGGCGTAGAAAAGCCGGCAGATAAATCAGCGAGATATGGTCGTTTAGGGTGGCAAAGTCAAACAGCCATCCACTCAGGATGTGTGTTGCTGGAAACAACACAGCTAATGCGAGTATCAAGAGGATGTGCATTTCGCAAATGAGTTTAATCGATTAGATGCAAATCGATGGTGCCCGAGGCCGGAATCGAACCGGCACGCCTTGCGGCGGGGGATTTTGAGTCCCCTGCGTCTACCAATTTCACCACCCGGGCGGATTGCGAAGTCGTCGATTATGACATATTTCTTTCGGGTTTTGGAGGGGGTAAAGTGTTTTTTAAAGTACCCACCACGCGTACAAACATTGGAAAATGTTGAATCTTTGAATGACCAGGAAACAAGATGACATCCCTTCAGCGAACTTTCATTGCGTGCTTTGCAGGCCTGTGTTTTTCATTCACTGCGTTCGCGCAACCGTGGCCACAACGGGCCATTAAAGTCATTGCACCCTATCCGCCGGGCGGGCCGAGTGACATCGTGATTCGCACCGTATCAGACAAAGTTCAAGCCGCATTGAAGCAAGCCGTCATCATTGAAAATATCCCAGGCGCCGGTGGCAACATTGGCAGCGCTGCTGCCGCCAGGGCGCCTTCCGATGGGTACACATGGCTCATCACAACAGACACTGTCATGACGGTGAATCCGCATGTTTACAAAAGCATGGGTTTTAAGCTAGAAGATTTAAAGCCGGTCAGCGTCTTGACCTCCTTCAGCCAAACCTTGGTTTGCAATCCCGCGTTGGGCGTGAAAAACTTGAACGAACTCATTGCCAAATCCAAAACGCAGTCATTGAGTTACGCTTCCGGGGGTGCGGGTGTGCCAGGTCACTTGTCGATGGAGTTGTTGCTCAACATGACCGGCATGCAGATGGTCCACATACCCTACAAGGGGCCAGCGCCTGCAGCCCAAGATGTGTTGGCCAACCAAGTGCCCTGTGGCTTATTGGCCGGCCCAACTGTCTTGCCACATGTGCGCTCTGGCAAGTTGATTGCTTTAGCCGTTTCTGGGCAAGCCAGGTCACCCACACTGCCAGACACGCCTACCATTTCTGAAGCGGGTGTGAAGGGTTATGACGCCGACTTCAGCTTGGTGATGTGGGCTCCAAAGCAAGTGCCCGATGAGCTGGTTCAAAAATTCAGGCAAGCCTTGTTGGATGGCTTGAAATTGCCAGAGACTGCAGAGCGTTTAAAGGCGACCGATCAACTTGTAATTGGAAGTACATCTGAAGAAGCAGCTGCGCGCATTGCAAAGGATTATGCGAAGTGGGGCGCCGTGACCAAAAAAATTGGTTTAAGTCTCGAGTGAAAATGTCACAGAGTCAAACCATTGAAGCCTGGCCAGAGGTCTTTATGGCTGGGCTATGACAAGTATGAGTGGTTCGAAGCATAATCTTTAAAGAGATCCAAAAGTGCCACTTTGAATCTGTTCCCCTAGACTTGGTTTTGTAAATCGAAAAAATGAACTATCCAACGCTTGAAGATGCCATTGGCAAAACGCCTTTGGTCAGATTGCAAAGAATTGCAGCCGACTTTACAAAACCCAAGGGCAATGTCATTTTGGGCAAACTTGAAGGCAATAACCCTGCTGGCTCTGTCAAGGATCGGCCTGCGCTTTCCATGATTCAGCGTGCTGAAGAGCGTGGCGAAATCAAGCCAGGGGACACCCTCATTGAGGCCACTTCAGGCAATACGGGCATTGCACTGGCCATGGTTGCTGCCATCAAGGGCTACCGAATGATTTTGATCATGCCGGAAGACTTGTCCATTGAGCGAGCGCAAACCATGAAGGCTTTCGGTGCAGAACTTATTCTGACGCCTAAAAGCGGCGGTATGGAATACGCTCGCGACCTGTCCGACAACATGGCGGCGCAGGGCAAGGGCCGCATCCTGGATCAATTTTCAAACCCCGACAACCCACGCGTCCATTACGAGACCACAGGACCCGAAATTTGGGCCCAAACAGAGGGCCGTGTCACCCATTTTGTGAGTGCCATGGGAACGACTGGCACCATCACGGGTGTGTCGCAATTCTTAAAAGAAAAGAACCCATCTGTTCAAATTGTTGGCGCACAACCTAGCGAAGGTTCTCGCATTCCAGGGATTCGCAAATGGCCTGAGGAGTATTTGCCCAAAATCTACAACCCCTCCAATGTCGATGAACTGATCTATGTCAGTCAAGACGATGCAGAAGACACCTGCCGTCAAATGGCCAGAGAAGAGGGCTTGTTCGCAGGCGTTTCAGCCGCTGGCGCTTGTTGGGTCGCCCAACAAATTGCGGCGCGTGAAGCCAATGCCACCATCGTCTTCATCGTCTGTGATCGCGGTGATCGCTATCTATCCACAGGAGTGTTTCCAGCATGACCGAATACCGTTTTTGCCCATCTTGTGGATCGCCGCTTTCTTGGGTGCCGCAGATGGAAGATGGGGGTGAAAAACTCCGCTTGCGTTGCTCACAATGCGACTTCACGCATTGGAACAATCCGACACCTGTATTGGCTGGCATTGTGCAAGTCGGCAATCAAGTTTTGTTGGCCCGCAATGCAGCATGGACGGGCCGAAAATTCGCATTGATCACGGGTTTCATGGAAGCCGGAGAATCGCCAGAAGAAGGTATCACCCGAGAAATTGCGGAGGAAACCAATCTTCAGGTCAGCGCCTTGAAACTGATCGGCGCCTATGATTTCCAGCGCATGAACCAGGTGATCATTGCTTACCACGCTGTTGCATCGGGTACGGTCAAGTTATCCCCCGAATTGGCAGAATACAAGATGTTCAATTTGGATGAGTTGGTTTGCTGGCCGGCCGGCACGGGTTATGCACTCGGTGATTGGTTGCGCACGCAAGGCATCGAGCCTAAATTCATGACATGGGAAGAGCGCGACGCACAAAGTCGCGCTGCAGAGTAAGTCAGTTTTGTTTGAAGAAATTTTGGAGACACCATGAGCCTCGCATTTGACATTGAGCTTGACACATGTGGCCTCAATTGCCCTTTGCCTATTTTGAAAGCCAAGAAATCACTGACAGCCATGCAATCGGGGCAGGTGCTTAAAGTCATGTCCACAGACCCTGGTGCGCAACGCGATTTTGTAGCCTTTGCCAAACAAACAGGCAATGAGTTGTTGATGCAAGAAACCGATGGCGATCGCTTCCTTATTTGGATGAAGCGACGCTGATGAAAAAAAGCTTCAATCAATTGAAGCTTTTTTGAAGATGGGCTCAAAGCTGTTTTAGAGCTTCAGTGTTTTGAGATAAGCCCTGAACGATTCACCTACTTGCGGATGCTCCAAGGCCAATTCAACGGTAGCCTCTAAGAAGCCTTCTTTGCTGCCGCAGTCGTATCGCTTGCCTTCGTATTGAAAAGCATAAACAGCTTCCCGAGACTTCAATCTGGCGATGGCGTCGGTGAGTTGAATCTCGCCGCCAACCCCTGTGGGCTGGTTTCTGATTTCTTCGAAAATGCCTGGCGTGAGAATGTACCGACCCGCAACGGCCATTCGCGAAGGGGCTTTTTCTGGCGATGGTTTTTCCACAATTTGCTCAACACGAATCAATTGTTTGCCAGCAGATTCGCCAGCGACAATGCCGTAGCGTTTGACGTGGTCAAGCGGCACTTCTTGCACAGCCAAAATAGAGCGACCTTGCTGCTCATAGGCCTTGACCATTTGCGCCAAGATGGAAGGGCCACCTTTGAGTCCCACCATCAGGTCGTCTGCCAGCAAGACGGCAAAGGGCTCTTGACCCACCATGGCTTCTGCGCACAGCACAGCATGGCCTAAACCCAAAGAACGTGGTTGACGAACGTAGGCACACACCATGTCGTCGGGCTGCACAGAGCGCACTAATTTCAAGAGCTCTTCTTTGTGCGCACTTTCCAGCTCGGTCTCCAGTTCATAGGCTGTGTCAAAGTGGTCTTCAATGGCGCGTTTGCTGCGGCCTGTGACAAAGATCATGTGGCGAACGCCAGCCGAATAAGCCTCTTCCACGGCATATTGAATGAGAGGCTTGTCGACGATCGGCAGCATTTCTTTGGGGGCTGCTTTGGTGGCAGGCAGGAAGCGGGTTCCCAATCCGGCCACAGGGAACACTGCTTTTCTAATGCTGGGTTGTGCGCTCATTTGAAGTTTCTTTTTAAATGCAACTCAATAGATGACCAAAATACCACAATTGGGTGACGCCTGTATGTCAAGATTTTGAAGGCGTTGCTTCCAACTGTAAAAGTTGCGCCTTCATTTTGCTCAAGGTGGCTTCAAAATCTGCAACGCGTTTGCGCTCTTGGTCAATCACGGCTGGCGGTGCTTTGGCGACAAAGGCTTCGTTGCTGAGCTTGCCATTGGCCTTGCCAATCTCGCCTTCTAGGCGGGCCACCTCTTTGCCTAGGCGAATTTTTTCTGCCACCACATCAACTTTCATGAACAAGCACAAGCGTGCTTCGCCCACCATGGCAACGGGAGCTGCGGCGGCGGCTTTAGTCCATTCGGCTTCGTTGTCAAACACTTTGACTTCGTTCAGCTTGGCCAAAGCTTGCAACACAGGGCCTGCAGCTTGCATGAAGTCTGAATCGCCCAGCACATACAAAGGCAACTTGGTGGCCGGTGAGACACTCATCTCACCGCGCAAGTTGCGGCAAGCATCGACCAAGGTTTTCAACTTGGCCACATGGGCTTCCGCTGGCGCGTCAATGCGCTCTGGCTGTGAAACAGGGTAGGCAGCGATGCTGACAGAAGGGCCCGCACGGCCCGCTACGGGCGCCACTTTTTGCCACAATTCTTCGGAAATAAAGGGCGTGATGGGGTGAACCAATCGCAGAATGGTTTCTAAGGTGCGAATGAGTGTGCGACGCGTGGCGCGCTGCTGTGATGCATCGCCCGTGTTAATTTGTACCTTGGCAATTTCTAAATACCAATCGCAGAACTCGTTCCAAACAAAGTCATAGATGACACTGGCTACGTTGTCTAAGCGGTACTCGGCAAAGCCTTTGGCCACATCGGCTTCAACGCGCTGAATCTTGGAAGAAATCCAACGGTCGGCTTGGCTAAAGCTCATGTAGCCATGGGCTGGGCCACCCACAGCGCACTCGGCTTTGGTGTGTTCCTTCAGACCACAATCTTGGCCTTCGCAATTCATCAGCACAAAGCGTGTGGCGTTCCACAGTTTGTTGCAGAAGTTGCGATAGCCTTCACAGCGCTTGCTGTCAAAGTTGATGCTGCGGCCTAAGGAGGCCAAAGCGGCAAACGTGAAGCGCAACGCGTCAGCGCCGTAGGCGGGAATACCTTCGGGAAATTCTTTTTGCGTGTTCTTGCGGACCTGCGGCGCAGTTTCGGGCTTGCGCAAACCTTGTGAACGTTTCTCAAGCAAAGGCTCTAAAGAAATGCCATCAATCAGGTCCACGGGGTCAAGTACATTGCCTTCTGACTTGCTCATCTTCTTGCCTTGGGCGTCGCGCACCAAGCCGTGGATGTAGACGTGTTTGAAAGGCACGCGACCCGTGAAGTGCGTGGTCATCATGATCATTCTGGCAACCCAGAAAAAGATGATGTCGTAGCCTGTGACCAATACCGATGAAGGTAAGTACAAGTCGTAGTCTTGAGTTTTGTTGGTGCCTGAAGCGGGGACCGCTTCGGGCCAACCCATGGTGGAGAACGGCACCAGCGCAGAGGAATACCAAGTGTCAAGTACGTCTTCATCGCGCTTGAGTTTTTTGCCGGGGCCTTTGGCATCGGCTTGCGCTTGTGCCTCAGCTTCTGTCTTGGCCACATACACATGGCCTTCTTCGTCGTACCAAGCGGGAATTTGATGGCCCCACCAAAGCTGGCGAGAAATACACCAATCTTGGATGTTATTCATCCACTGGTCGTACGTATTGACCCAGTTTTCGGGGACAAAATTCACTTGACCGGTGTGCACGGCATCAATGGCTTTTTGTGCAATGCTCTTGCCAGTGGGGTCTTGGGGGCTGACCTTGTTGACCGCCACAAACCACTGGTCTGTCAGCATGGGCTCTACCACTTGGCCTGTGCGAGCGCAAATGGGCAGCATCAGTTTGTGCGGCTTGATTTCAATCAGCAAACCTTGAGCTTCCAAGTCTTTGATCACGGCCTTGCGGGCTACAAAGCGGTCCATGCCTTGGTAGGCTTTGGGACCGTTTTCATTCACAGCGGCCGTCAATGTGAAGATGGTGATGAGGGGCAGGTTGTGACGCATGGAACATGCGTAGTCGTTGGCATCGTGGGCGCCCGTGATCTTCACGCAACCGGAGCCAAATTCACGGTCAACAAAGTCGTCTGCAATGATGGGAATTTGGCGATCGCACAAAGGCAAATTCACTTTTTTGCCCACCAAATGTTTGTAGCGTTCGTCTTCGGGGTGAACGGCCAACGCGCCATCTGCCAGCATGGTTTCAGGACGGGTGGTGGCAATGGTCATGCCTTTTTGCATCACGCCGTCAATGTGTTGGGGACCGTCTGCAAAAGGGTACAAGATGTAGTGCATCTTGCCATCGGCTTCGGTGTTTTCCACTTCCAAATCGGACACGGCGCTTTGGAGCACAGGGTCCCAGCTGACCAAACGTTTGCCGCGGTAAATGAGACCTTGTTCGTACAGCTTCACAAAGGTTTCTGACACCACTTTGGACAACTTGTCGTCCATGGTGAAGTACTCGCGGGTCCAATCCACGCTGTCGCCCATGCGGCGCATTTGCTGCGTGATGGTGTTACCCGATTGTTCTTTCCACTCCCACACTTTGGACACAAAGTTTTTGCGTGCTTCAGCGGGTGTGGGGCCCATGTCGTGGCGGCTGATGCCTTGACCTTGTAATTGGCGTTCGACCACAATTTGTGTCGCAATGCCGGCGTGATCGGTGCCCGGAATCCAAGCGGTGTTGAAGCCCATCATGCGGTGGTAGCGTGTGAGGCTGTCCATGATGGTTTGGTTGAAGGCATGGCCCATGTGCAGCGTGCCTGTCACATTGGGGGGTGGCAACTGGATGGCAAAGCTGGGCGCCTCTGCTTGAGGCGCCTGAGTGCCGCGGTGCCCTGCTACGCCATAGCCACGTTTTTCCCACTCAGGACCCCAGTGGGCCTCAAGGGCAGCGGGCTCAAAAGACTTGGACAGGCTCTCAAGGCCGGGTTGCTGGATGGCGGGGGTGGTCTCTTTGCTCATGGGCTGGGTATTTAGAGATTGCCAAGGGGCAATGTCAGGAATGGACTAAAGCCATGATTTTACTGGGCTAGCGCCTAGTTTTCGAGGCTCAATGCAGGATCTGGTTCAGTTCTTGGCCGATTCAATGCAATCTCTGAGGACTGATGGATTCCCCACCTGATTGGCTAACAGCAAAATGAGCCGCATATTGAGTTGTTCCGATTGTTCTGCGCTGAGTCCCTCATGCGCATTCAGCAATTGTTCATAAAAACCATCGGCATCTTGTAAGTTCAGTTCTGTTTTCATCTTGGTGAGTCCGAATTGAATCAAAGGCACAAGGAGGTGGCCACAGCGGCAATCAACGCACCGTTCACACCTTGGCCGGTGTCTGCCAAATAACCATCGGGTCGAATCACTGCCCAGCCGCCAACTGGCACTGCACCACAGGCGCTTTGCAAATGGCCTTGTTTGTCCCAAATATGCTCACGTGCTTGTGCGCTGTCGCCTTTGGCGAGGACTTGCACACATCGAACAGGCAGGCCTGAAGTGCTGAGTTCTTGAAGCCGTTTGAGCGACGCTTTGGACTGCTCCCCAAACACCAAAATGAGCAAACGGCCATCGGCCCATTGAAGCAGGTCGTTCAGTGAACCTGTTTTGCCAGGGCGCCATTGAATTTTGACGTTTTGTACCGAGGTGCCGCCCTGGTCGCCGCAGACCCTTGAGCTGCGGTATGTATTGGCGACTGCCATGCGCCCGGTGTTGATCAGAGACCGTGCAAAAGGGAATTGTTTGGCCAAGCTGATGGTGGCTTGGCGGAAGGCGCGTTCGATGCCATCTGCGGGCCTTAAAAACCGAGCTGTGCGCCGCGTGACTTTCACGTTTTCTTGCGCAGCCTCAAGCCGCTCATCGTTGTAACTTTCAAGCAGCGCTTCGTCTGCATGACCGCGCAGCACAGCGGCCAGTTTCCAAGCCAAATTGTCTGCATCGGCTACACCCGTGTTGCCACCCCGCGCGCCAAAGGGGTTCACAATTTTGGCCGTATCGCCCATGAAAAAGACCCGGCCCATGCGCAAGGTGGTGAGGCACTGGCTCTTGTAGGCGTAAGGGCCCACCCACACAATGTCGACCTTCACCTTCTTGCCAAATTGACGCTCTAAGCGCTCGCGCACCACGTCTTCACGGCTGATGTAAGCGGCATCGGCATTGGGTTCCATTTGGTAATCAATGCGCCACACATCGTCGGCCATCAGATGTTGCCAGACAGCGCGATTTTCATTGAAGGGCGCTTCAATCCAGGTGTGGCGCTCGGTGGGAGGGTGCGTGTCAAAGCGCACATCGGCAATGCACCAACGGTCATCGCCTTTTTTGCTTTCCATGCCAACGCCAGTCCATGCGTGAAATGGTGTGTGCGATCCCGTGGCATCGATCACATGATCGGCTTGAAGTTGGTAAGTGCCCGCAGGTGTTTCAACACTGAGTGTTGCAAAGTCTTTGTTTTGCTTGAAGGCTGTGACGCGTGATTGCCAGCGCAAAGCAACAGAGCCCAGTTCTTGGATTCGCTCTACCAAGAAGCCTTCAATGTAGAACTGTTGGATGTTGATGAAGGCAGGTTGCTCTGAAAGACTGAAATTGCTTTGTTGCTTAAGGTCAAAGTTGTAGACCTCATCATGACCTGCAAATGTCCGTCCCACACTCCATTGAATGCCTTTTTTGGCAATGCGATCAAACACGCCCAGTTTTTGAAAAATCTCCAGCGATTTTTGGGTGTAACAAATACCACGCGAGGAGGCGCCCTTGACGCCAACAGTGTTGTCTTCGTCCAAAAGAACGGCTTTGATGCCCAAGTTGGCCAAGGCACAAGCCAAGGTCAGACCTGAGATGCCGCCCCCGACAATGACCACCGCATGTCGCAAAGTTTTGTTGTGTACCAACTCGGGTGGTTTGACAAAGGGATATTCGGGCAGAGCGTAGCCTGTTCCTTGCGTGAACTCATAGCCATTGGTGAATTGAACGTCTTTAAAGTTAAGGGTGTCCATGGTTTCAACGCATTCCTATTTTCACATTGCCAAAAACCGATTGAGCTTCTCGGGGTAAGCAGCGCCAGTATTGCTCGCTGGCTTGGACCACACCGCCCAATTCGGCAGCCGCTTGCCATGCCCACCGCGGGTTGAACAAGAAGGCTCTGGCAAAGGCAATGAGGTTGGCATCACCGCGCTGCAAAATGGCCTCGGCTTGCTGAGCTTGCGTAATCAGGCCCACTGCAATGGTGGGTAGACCCGATTTGTCTTTGACTGTTTTGGCAAATGGCACTTGGTATTCAGGACCGATTGCAATTTTTTGTTGAGCCGATACCCCGCCTGAGGAAATATGGACAAAGTTAGCGCCTGCGCTTTGAAGGCGAACAGACAAGTCGGCCGTCTCTTCAGGGTTCCAGCCGTCTTCGACCCAATCGGTGGCCGAAAGGCGAATGCCTAAAACACCATTGAACTTGGCCCGCACAGCATCAAAAATTTCTCGAATCAATCGAGTGCGATTTTCAAAAGAGCCCCCATAGGCATCTGCTCTCTTGTTTGAAATAGGTGATAAAAATTGATGCAGTAAATAACCGTGGGCCGCATGGAGTTCAACCATTTCAATGCCCATGTCTTGCGCACGCTCAGCTGTTTTGACGAAGGCATGTTTGATGCGCTCAAGCCCTGCAGCGTCCAATTCTGTCGGTGGTATTTCGGTGGCCAAATGCGGCAAGGCACTGGGTGCAAACGCTTGCCAGCCGCCATGTGCCGAATCTAGCAGTTGCCCACCATGCCAAGGGGCAGCGCTGGAAGCTTTGCGGCCTGCATGGCTAATTTGAATGGCAACGGGCACGTGGGGTGCCAGTTTTCGAGCCCGGCCTAGTTTGTCCTGTAAAGCTTCGGCCGTAGCGTCATTCCACAAACCCAAACAACCCGGGCTGATGCGGCCTTCTTCGGTCACGGCGGTGGCTTCTAGAATGACCAAGCCCGCACCGCTGTTAAGCAAAGAAGCCCAGTGCGCCAAATGCCAATCGGTGGCTTTGCCATGATCGGCCGAATACTGACACATCGGTGCAATGACGATGCGATTGGCCAAATTGAGGGGGCCGTTGGGTGCTGGGAGCTGGTACTCGGAAAAAAGAAGACTCATGATGGTTTACATTTAGTTTCGGGTTTAGGCTAATGCCTTGGCCTGCAAAGTACTGTCACCTGCAAGATAATTGAGGCAATAAAGGATTTTGCGCATGTTGCTTCTATTGTCTCCTGCTAAATCGTTGGATTACGACTCCCCGGCGGAGGGGGTTCCTCATACCTTGCCCCAATTCGTCTCGCAATCTGCAGAATTGATAGAGGTATTGAAACATAAAACGCCAACTCAAATTTCTGAACTCATGGATTTGAGCGACAACTTGGCGGCTCTGAATGTGGCCAGATACGAAGCTTGGCGCCCTAAATTCACAGCTAAAAACTCAAAACAAGCGGTGTTGGCTTTCAATGGCGACGTCTATGACGGCTTAGAAGCCAAATCTTTGAAGCCCAAAGACCTTGAGTGGGCGCAAGAGCACGTTTGTATTCTGAGTGGTTTGTACGGCGTGTTGCGCCCCCTAGATTGGATGCAGCCCTATCGCTTGGAAATGGGAACAGCCTTGACCAATTTGCGGGGTAAAAATTTGTACCAGTTTTGGGGTGCTAGCATTGCGGAGCATCTGAATGCGCAATTGGCCAAGGACAAAACACCTGTGGTCATCAATTTGGCGTCACAAGAGTATTTCAAGGCGGTTGATCAAAAGGTTTTGAAGGCGCGAGTCATTGAATGCGTGTTTGAAGAATACAAAGGCGGCAAGTACAAAGTCATCAGTTTCTTTGCCAAGCGCGCGCGAGGGTTGCTGGCGCGCTATGCCATTCAAAAACACATTCAAATTCCAGAGAAGTTGAAAGAGTTCAATCTGGAAGGCTATGCCTATGCGGCCTCGGAGTCTGGTGCAAACCGTTGGGTTTTCCGTCGACGCGAAAAGGGTGCAGTATGAACCTGCCAGAGCAATCAGAGCTGGGCAAAAACAGCGCCTATGTCGATCAATACGATGCGGCCTTGCTGTTTCCTATTCCCCGTGCTGTCAAGCGCGAAGAGTTGGGCATTCAAGGCGCGCCTATTTTCTTTGGTGCTGATTTGTGGACAGCGTTTGAACTTTCTTGGCTCAATCTGAAGGGCAAACCTCAAGTAGCCATTGCACACATCACGGTGCCGGCGGAAAGCACGCACATCATTGAGAGTAAATCTTTCAAGCTTTATTTGAACAGTTTCAATGCCACGAAATTTGTCGATGCGCAAGCTGTGCGCGATTGCATGCGAGAAGATTTAGACGCAGCACTTTGGCATGGCGGAAAAATTTTGGCGCGCTGCGGTGTCAAAATTATTCTGCCCGAAGAGTTTGACAAAGAGCCTGTGCATGAACTAGACGGCCTCAACTTAGACCGCATGGACATTGAGTGCACACACTATCAGCCTGCGCCAGAATTGCTCAAGGCGCAACAAGATGAAGCCCCAGTGACTGAAACATTTGTGAGTCATCTGCTTAAAAGCAATTGTTTGGTGACAGGGCAGCCCGATTGGGGAAGTGTTCAAATTTCATACTCGGGCGATCAAATGGATCAGGCCGGCTTGCTGCAATACATTGTGAGCTTTCGAAATCACAATGAGTTCCATGAGCAATGCGTGGAGCGCATCTTCATGGACATTTGGACGCGGTGCAAACCAATGAAGCTATCTGTCTATGCGCGCTATACAAGGCGCGGTGGCTTGGACATCAACCCTTGGCGCACCAGTCACCCACAATCGCCGCCCAAGAACATTCGCACAGCGCGTCAATAATTGGCTGTTGACGCAAGCTTGCTTTAGCCCAGAGTTTTAAAGCCTTTGAGTGGGGCAAGTGGCGGGAACTTTGCAGCTCTTTTTTCTTTGGCGGCCGAAATGGCTTCTCGGATATGCGGGTTGCTCCAAATGGCGCCTTGCAACCAACCCATTTGGCGCAGACTGTCTTCTACGCTGTGATCGCGCGCATAGTTCAGTGCTTGTTTGGTACCCCAAATGGCCACGGGTGGTTTGTTGGCCATTTCTTTGGCACATGCCAGCGCACCAGCCACCAAAGCTTCTTGGGTCTCAAACACCTGAGTCACCAGGCCGTGTTTCAAAGCATTCTCGGCACTCAAGCGGCGGCCGGTATAGGCCAATTCTTTGACCAAGCCCATGGGCAGCAATTTGGGCAAGCGTTGCAAAGTACCTACGTCGGCCACCATGCCGATGTTGATTTCTTGAATGCAGAAAAATGCGTCTTGCGCGGCATAGCGAATGCAGCAGGCCGTGACCATGTCGACCGCACCGCCAATACAACCCCCCTGAATGGCCGCAATCACAGGGATGCGCATGCTCTCAAGAAGTGTGAAGGTGGACTGCATGTCGGTGAGTGAGTCGTAGATGGCTGCACGGCCCTCTGCGCTGTCAGCGTCCATAGAGATGGCGCTAGAAAAAGTCTCTAAGGCCATGCCTGCAGAAAAATGTTTGCCAGTGCTGGAGATGACCAAGGCCCGTGCTTGGCCGGCATCGTTCAACTGGTGCAGCACGGTGTCTAGCTCGCGCCAAAATGTAGGATGCATGGTGTTGAACGACTCGGGCTTGTTCAGCACCAAATGTGCGACCTGGTCATTCGTCGTCAAAGAAAAGCAATTGAGTTTGTCCATCGGGGCTGGCCTCGTTGAGTTCTGGGTTGGAGGATTGCAGTGAACTGTAGCTTGCATTGGATTCAGGTGCTGTCCCGTGCTTGACCAAAGACCCAACGCGTACACCCAGCAATCTGAGTTTGCGGGTCAAATCCACCCGCTTTAAACACAGTCCCGCAAACTTCCGAATCTCTTTGGCATCTTGGGTGTAAAAGGTGAGGGTTTGATCGCGCGTCACACTTTTGAAATTGTCATACCGCAGCTTGATGCCGATGGTTTTGCCATCGTAGCCTTTGCGCTTTAAATCGGCGGCCAATTGTTGGCAAAGCCTGGTAAAAACCTTGCCTAATTCTTCTTTGTCTCGCACAGCATGCAAGTCGGTTTCAAAGGTGGTTTCTCGGCTGATGCTAACGGGCTCACTTTCGGTGCTGATGGGTCGGTCGTCACGGCCCCAAGCCGCCTCGTGCAACCATGCGCCATACACTTTGCCGAAGTGCAATTGCAACCAAGGCAGTTCGCAGGCGGCCAATTCGCCAATGGTTTGAATGCCATGCAGTTTGAGTTTCTCATCTGCTTTGGGGCCCACGCCATTGATCTTGCGGCAACTCAAGGGCCAGATGGCCGTTTGCAAGTCTTCCTCATGAACGATGGAAATGCCATTGGGCTTGTTGAACTCGCTGGCCATTTTGGCAATCAGTTTGTTGGGTGCAACGCCCACAGAGCAGGTCAAGCCAGTGGCTTCAAAAATGCATTTTTGAATCAAGCGTGCCAACACCCGGCCGCCTTCCCGTTGGCCACCCGGTACCTCTGTGAAATCAATGTAGACCTCATCTACGCCCCGGTCTTCCATGAGCGGAGCAATTTCCGTGATGATGCCTTTGAAGACTTTCGAGTAGTGCCTGTATTGATCGAAATCTACAGGCAGCAAAATGGCTTGAGGGCAGAGTTTGGCGGCTTTCATGAGTCCCATCGCCGAGCCAATGCCAAATTGCCTGGCCGCATAGGTGGCCGTGGTGATAACACCGCGGCCGGTATAGCCCTCAATGCGCGGGAAAAAATCCAAGGGTATTTCAGACAGATTGTCAGCAGACCATTCGAAGTCTGGATGGGCTAAGCGCAGTCGCCCCAGCAGGTCATCTTCTTTGCGTCTGCCACCACCAATGACAACGGGCAGGCCTTTGAGTTGGGGGTATCGCAACAACTCGACAGACGCATAAAAAGCGTCCATGTCAAGGTGGGCAATGCGCCGTGTGAGCGGCACTTTATTGAGGAAAAGTGCCTGGCAACAAGATGCTTTTGTCAACCGTGTCCATTTGCGTGCGACCGCAAAAGGCCATGGTCAAGTCCAATTCGTTGTGAATGATTTGCAGTGCTTTTTCTACACCAGGCTGGCCCATAGCGCCAAGGCCATACAAAAATGCGCGACCAATGTAGGTGCCTTGCGCACCCAATGCGCGAGCCTTCAAAACATCTTGACCGCTGCGAATACCGCCGTCCATGTGCACTTCAATTTGTTTGCCAACGGCATCCACAATGGCCGGCAGCGCTTCAATGCTACTTTGAGCGCCATCGAGTTGGCGTCCGCCGTGGTTGCTCACAATCATGGCATCGGCGCCACTTTCAACAGCCAGACGCGCATCTTCAACATCTTGAATGCCTTTCAAAATGATTTTGCCGCCCCAGCGTTTCTTGATCCACTCCACATCACCCCAATTAAGGCGCGGATCAAACTGTTGAGCAGTCCAAGCTGACAGTGAACCCATGTTCTCAACGCCTTTGACGTGTCCCACAATGTTGCCAAACTCGCGGCGCGATGTGCCCAACATGCCTAAAGCCCAGCGCGGCTTGGTCGCAATATTGATCATGTTGGCGATGGTTAACTTGGGCGGCGCCGACAAACCGTTCTTCAAGTCTTTGTGACGTTGACCCAAAATCTGCAAATCTAAAGTGATGACCAAGGCTGAGCAATTGGCTGCGCGAGCGCGCTCAATGAGGCGTTCAATGAAATCTCGATCTCGCATGACATACAGCTGAAACCAGAAGGGGTGGCCATCCGTGCCCTTGGAAACATCTTCAATGGAGCAAATGCTCATGGTTGAAAGCGTGAAGGGAATGCCAAATTTTTTGGCGGCTCGTGCGGCCAAAATTTCGCCGTCGGCGTGTTGCATGCCTGTGAGGCCGGTGGGCGCAATGGCGACCGGCATGGCCACCGGCTGCCCAATCATGGTGCTTGCTGTGCTGCGATTTTCCATGTTGACCGCAACACGCTGACGCAATTTGATTTTTTGGAAATCACTTTCGTTGGCGCGGTAAGTGCTTTCTGTCCAGGAGCCGCTGTCGGCGTAGTCGTAAAACATGCGCGGAACACGTTTCTGTGCCAAAACACGCAATTCTTCAATGGTGGTGATCACGGACATGTTGGATTTCCAATTCTTATGGTTCTACTTGATTAGCTTGGCTTTGAAACTGATTAGCTGCAACTGACGCTACCGCAGCCCGACATGGTGACATTTTGGATGACGGAGGAATCGGCCAAAGTTTCTGTCTCGCTGTCAAAGTTCACAGATTTCAAATGCAGGGCCAAGCCAGCGTCCATCGATGCGGCGTGTTGCGGAAACCATTCAGCCAAAGCCTCGGCCAAGCGAGAAATGATTTCTGGGTCGCCTTGTACGTAGTGCGTTTCTACCGCGCGCATGGTTTCCAAAATGGTGGCGTGCTGGCCTGCATGACAGTTGTCTTCGCTAAAGCCTGTGGCCAACATCCAGCGGTCTTCTTGGGCGAAATGCTCAACGGTGTGATTTAAAAATTCACGGTACAAATTCAATTGCTCTGTTTGTGGTGTGAGCAACAAGGCGTTGAGCATGGTCACAAACTCTTCGTGTGTGTGGTCCATGCGGTCATCGCCTGTGTGCAAGTCAGCAGACCAGTTAAGACCAGCGGCATAAGGCGATGCCGCAGCTTGTTCAATTTGATTGGTTTCCATCTCGACCTCTGTTTAAAAACCCAAACGCGCATGATGACGCGCAATTTGCTGTCTGACTTGATCTGGCGCAGTACCACCTAAAGTATTCCGGGCATTCAAGGACCCCACCAAGCTGAGACACTCGAATACATCAGCTTGAATGCCAGCGTTGAACTGTTGCAAAGTGGTCAGCGGCAGTTCGCTCAAGTCTAAGTTTTGCGTTTGCGCTGTTTTGACAGCATGTGCAACCACCTCATGCGCATCGCGGAAAGGCAGCCCTTTTTTAACCAAATAATCGGCCAAATCGGTGGCCGTGGCGTAACCTTTTTTAGTGGCAGCTTCCATGGCTGCAGCGTTGACGCTGATGCCACCTTCTTTTTGACCCGTTTCTGAATTCAATTGCCCACCGATCATCTCGCTGAAGATTCGCAAGGTGTCTTTCAGGGTGTCCACGGTGTCGAACAAAGGTTCTTTGTCTTCTTGATTGTCTTTGTTGTACGCCAGCGGCTGACCCTTCATGAGCGTGATGAGTCCCATGAGGTGCCCCACCACGCGGCCTGTTTTGCCACGTGCCAATTCGGGTACGTCGGGGTTTTTCTTCTGCGGCATGATGGAGCTGCCTGTGGTGAAACGGTCGGCAATTTTCACGAAGCCAAAGTTTTGGCTCATCCACAAAATCAGTTCTTCACTCAAACGGCTGATGTGCACCATGCACAGTGAAGCCGCCGCGGTGAACTCAATGGCAAAGTCGCGGTCGCTGACGCCATCAAGGCTGTTTTGGCACACACAAGCTTGGCCCTGCTCATCCACCATGCCCAAACTCTGAGCCACGCGCTCGCGGTCAAGCGGATAAGTGGTGCCAGCCAATGCGGCAGAACCCAAGGGCAGGCGGTTGGTGCGGCGACGCACATCGGCCATGCGTTCAGCATCGCGCGCAAACATTTCGACATAAGCCAACAGATGGTGCGCAAAGCTCACGGGTTGCGCCACTTGCAAATGTGTGAAGCCTGGCAAGATGACTTCCACATTGCGCTCAGCCACTTCAATCAATGATTTTTGCAAGTCCTCTAACAGTCCGCTGATCAGATCAATTTCGCTGACCAACCACAAGCGCACATCGGTGGCCACTTGGTCATTGCGGCTTCGACCTGTGTGCAGACGTTTGCCTGCATCTCCCACTATCTGAGTGAGGCGGGCCTCAATGTTGAGGTGTACGTCTTCAAGGTCCAGTTTCCAGTCAAACTGTCCCTTGATAATTTCGTCGGTAATCTGCGCCATACCGCGCTGTATGTCGGCCAGATCTTGGGAGCTGATGATTTTTTGGGCCGACAGCATCTCAGCGTGAGCCAGACTGCCCTGAATGTCCGATTGCCAAAGTCGCTTGTCGAAAAACACGCTAGAGGTATAGCGCTTGACCAGGTCGCTCATGGGCTCGGAAAACAAGGCCGACCAGGCCTGGGACTTTTGATCGAATTGGTTTTTAGACATTTCCAGATTTTATCGGTTTGCGGGGCTTGTGATGCCTGCGGCCTACATAACAGGTCTTTTGTCGTGCTAGCATTTGATTTAATTGAAAAATTACGAACAAGTCACTGCTTGAAATCCCTTATGCCCTCCAATTTACAGCGCCCCATCGTCATTGCCACGCGTGAAAGCCGTTTAGCCTTATGGCAAGCCGAGCATGTCCAGGACATTCTTCAGTCTCGCGGTCACACGGTGCAGCTACTTGGTATGACCACACTGGGCGACCAAATTTTGGATCGAAGCTTAAGCAAAGTGGGCGGTAAAGGCCTCTTTGTGAAGGAGTTGGAAGTGGCGCTTTCAGAGGGTCGTGCCGACATCGCCGTGCACTCCCTGAAGGACGTTCCCATGGACATGCCAGAGGGCTTCGAGTTGGCCTGTGTGATGGAGCGAGAAGACCCCCGTGATGCGTGGGTCTCTAGCCAATACGCCACCTTGATGGACTTGCCGCAAGGTGCCGTGGTGGGCACGTCCAGCCTTCGCCGAACCGTTTTGCTCAGAGCACTGCGCCCAGATTTGAAAATTGAGCCTTTGCGTGGCAATTTAGACACGCGCTTGCGCAAACTGGACGAGGGCCACTATGCCGGGATTATTTTGGCTGCGGCGGGTTTAAAACGCTTGGAATTGTCTGACCGAATTCGCCATGTCTTTGACACCAACCAAATGTTGCCGGCGGCAGGGCAGGGTGCCTTGGGCATTGAAATTTGTACAGGCCGAGCCGACTTGATCGCTGCCTTGAAGCCCTTGGCCCACTCAACTTCTTGGTTGGCAGTGGCGGCAGAGCGTGCCGTCAGCCGCGCCATGGGCGGCAGTTGCTCCATGCCTTTGGCGGCGCATGCCACATTGTCTGGCGATACATTGAGTCTGCGTGCGGCATGGGGTGACCCAGAAGGGGAAAGCACCTTGGTCACGGCTCAAACGGTTGCTGATGTGGGCAGTCTTGAACAGGCTGAAAGCTTAGGGACGAAAGTGGCGGCAGAGCTGAGGCGCGGCGGTGCCCACTGAAGCATCTCGCCACAAGGCCATGACGCAAGTTGTGGTCACACGGCCCGAGCAAGATGCTAGCGCTTGGGTTGAATCATTGAATGAAGCAGGTTTCAAAACCATTCTATTTCCATTGCTCGAACTGTCTGAGTTTTTAACCCCACAAACTGCGTTAGATGCTTTGGTACTTTTAAAACGCAGTCAAGCGGTCATGTTTGTCAGTGCCAATGCCGTTAGATTTTTGGCGCACGCACTTCGTCATCAGCCCGATTGGGTTGAGCACTTTCAGGTGGCGCGTGCTTGGTGCACGGGTCCGGGCACAGCGGCTGCTTTGGCGCAATGCGGTATTCCTGAGGGTCAGATTGATCAACCTGCAGCGCAATCAAGGCAACTCGATTCAGAGGCTCTGTGGGATGTCGTGGCCTCCCAAGTGGTTCACGACATCAATGTGCTGTTTGTTCGCGGTGCTGATGAATCGGGCGCGACAGCGGGACGAGATTGGCTGGCCTTACAGCTTGAAAAGGCACACATCAAGTTTTCTGCCATTGCTGCCTATCAACGCAGCCCGACCCAATTGACAGAGGCTCAAAAGGCCCAAGTTCAACAACTGATTGCTGACGGCGCCATTTGGGTTTTCAGCAGCTCAGCGGCCCTTCACGCCCTTGTTGCTCAGTGCCCGCTGGCCAATTGGTCAATGGCCAAAGCCACGGTCACACATCCCAGAATGGCTGACTTGGCTCAAAAAATGGGTTGGGGAGCTGTTGCTATTGCCCCACCAGGGCTCAGTTCATTGCAGGCATCTATAAAATCGCTGGCATGAGCACTGAAAATTCCAAGGAACCCACTGTCCAGCCTGCGACGATATCGGTGCAGGACACGGGGGCGCAAAAACGACCCTTGATATTTTGGTTGCCTGTGCTGTTGGCTGTCGTGGCAGTGCTTTTCAGTGGCCTGCTTTGGGAAAAGCTTTCGCGCATTCAAGGCCAACTTGCAAGGCAAAGTGCAGATGCAGGTCAACAATCTCTTGAAGCCAAAGCATGGGCCAAGCAAGCGCAAGACAGCGTGAAAGACAGTGCCGCCCGCATGGCCTTGGTTGAATCTAGGTTGGGCGAGGCCAGCTTACAGCGGGCTCAACTGGAGGAGCTGATTCAAACTTTGTCGCGTTCACGTGATGAAAACTTGATTTTGGACATTGAATCTTCTTTGCGGCTGGCCCAACAGCAAGCTCAATTGACCAGCAGCTTGGAGCCTTTGTTGGGCGTTCTCAAAACCGCCCAATCGCGCCTTCAAAGAGCCTCCAATCCGCGCTTGATTGGCATTCAAAGAGCCATTGACCGCGACCTAGAGCTTGTCAAATCAGTTCAAATTACAGACCTGCCCGGCATGTTGCTGGTGTTAGACGAAATTGTGGCCTTGGCCGATGAGTTGCCCTTGGCCAATGAAATGAACCGATCTTCATTGACGCCCTCCAAGTCAGCTGATCCAAATCCGACCATCCCTCAGAATTCGGCGTGGTGGCGTTCAGTGCTTGACCGTTTCATGATCGAAGCGCGTGGCTTACTTCGGGTCAGTCGCATCGACAGTCCTGAGGCGGCACTCTTGGCCCCTGAGCAAGGTTTTTTTCTGCGTGAGAATTTGAAACTCAAATTGCTCAATGCAAGACTGGGCTTGTTGGCCAGACAAAACGATGCTGCCCGCGCAGACATGCAGGCTGTCTCGGTGGTTTTGAAGAAATATTTCGACCCTGGTGCTCGCAAAACACAACATGCACTGCAATTGTTGGACAAAGCGCAAGCATTGAGCAAAGGCAATGCCATTCCAAGACTCGATGGCACGATGGCTGCATTGGCCACAGCCTCCTCTGGAAAGTAAAACGGCATGCGTGCAGCACTTTGGCTTGTGAGTTTGTTTGCGGTGGCTGTGGCCACGGCCTTGCTGGCTTCAAACAACGTCGGCACGGTTGCCATCTTCTGGACACCCTACCGCGTCGATCTCTCCCTGAATTTGGTTTTGTTTGGGTTGGTCATGATTTTATTGACCTTGCATTGGGCGCAACGGGCACTCACAGCCTTGTTTGAGTTGCCTCGCCAAGCGAAGCGCTGGCGCTTGCAACAAAAGGAACGTTCGGCACATGGCGCCTTGCTAGATGCCATGGCCCAGTTTATGGAGGGCAGATTTTTGCGTGCGCGCAAATCCGCCGAGCTGGTGCTTGTCAGAGAAAAGTCTTTGTCTGAGGGGGGTGAAATATTGGAGCATGCAGGCGCCTTGCGTTGCGTGGCTCACATTCTGGCGGCTGAATCTGCCCATGCATTGCATGACAAAGCCAAACGTCAGTTCCATTTGGACCAGGCCTTGCAAGAGCCAGCTGGCGGCTTTGCCAATCTGCGTCAATCGCTGATGGAAGGCAGCATGCTGCGTGCCGCTCGGTGGGCACTCGATGACCGAGATGCTTCAGAGAGTTTGCTTTGGTTAGATCGATTGCCACTCGGTGTATCACGTCGAACATTGGCCATGCGATTGCGATTGAAGGCCGCGCGCTTAGCCGGTGAATCATCGCAGGCCTTAGACACTGCACTGTTGCTGATCAAGCATCGCGCTTTTGCGTCAGAAGCTGCCGAGAGCATGATTCGCAGCTTGGTTTTTGAATTGATCGCAAAAACGCATGAGTTAGGACAAATGCAGCGTCTTTGGGCCCGTTTGGGTGAAGCGCAGCGTTTATCACCCGATCTGGCCATTCAAGCCGCACAGCATTGGCTAAGCCTCAAGGGAGATTCGCTTGTGATGAGGGCTTGGTTAAAGCCCATTTGGGTCAGGTGGCAAGCAGGCCCTCAGACTTTGTCCAAGGCGCAACAATTGAAGTTGACCCAGGCATTGGAAAAAAGCTTCACGGGACAAGATACCAGCGAAGAGCGTGATTGGTTGGCGCTCATTGAGTCGGCTCAAAAAAGCAATCCACGTGAACCTCTTTTGCAGTTTTTAGCCGGACGCCTGTGTCAAAAAAGGCAGTTGTGGGGAAAGGCTCAGTTGCTTCTTTCCCAAGCTGCACCTGCACTAGAAGATCCTTACGTACGCAGACAGGCATGGCGCTCATTGGCAGAGCTTGCCGAACAACGTGAAGATTTGCCTGCGGCTGTAGCGGCCTTGAAGAAAGCGGCAATGGAGTAAAAAAAGGGACCCTCAGGTCCCTTTTTTGGCAGAAGCAAGAACCTCAGGTTCTGTGCATCTTTTGGCCACTTGGTGCCATTAGAAAGGCAGTTTCATGTCACTTAAGTCTTTGCGAGTTTCCACCAATACCAAGGGTCCTTCGTCAACAACAACTGCAGGCGGTCGAACACGAGGGATATGCACGGCTTTGGGTTCGGCTGCAATGGCTGCTTGGACCTGTGCAATTTTTTCTGGATCGGAGTTGACCCACTTCAGGCCTGAGCCTTCTGCGACTTGGACGAGGCTTGCGATGGGCAATTCGTAGGCTTGAACCTTTGGCAAGCCTGCAGCTGCCGCCGCAGTTGGCGTGGGGGCTGATACTGCGGCTGGCGCTACGGTTGCAACGGGTGCCGCTTTGGCCGTTGAATCAACAGGTGCAGCGGTGCTTGCGGCCCGGTCAAAGTAGGAGCGGGCCACGGGTGCTTCTTCTTGGGCGTTCACTTCTTGCGAAGCTTGATCAGTTTGCAAATTTTCAGAGGTGTTGCCATCGCTGTGACTGTCGCTGTTGGTGTTGCGTTCTCTGCGATCACGCCCATAACGATCGCGGGAGCGACGTTCTCTGCGTTCTGGCGTGCCATTGGCAGAATCTTGACGCTCTTCACCTTGAGAGCTTGAATCTGAAGCGCCATTGAGCTGGCTGTCGTTGTTGTAGTTCAACTCAGCTTGGGCTGGCCCGAGATTCTCTGTGTTTTCAGAACCGCTGTTTGCGCGCGTGTTCTCGTTGTTGCGACGCTCACCGCGCTCACCGCGCTCACCACGTTCTCTGCGGCCTTCGCCGCGCTCGCGTCTGCCCTCTCCGCGAGGGGCTCTTTCTGAGCGTACATCATTGCGCGTGTCTGCCTGGCTTGAGTCAGTGGCGTCAGCATTGAGATTTTGGCTATCGACCGCATTGTTGCCATTGGGGTTGGCGCTTTCACGGCGTTCGCCGCGCTCAGTTCGCTCACCACGTTGACCATTGCGATCGCTGCGTTCTGCACCTCGGCGGTTACCGCCATTTTCGCGCGGAGCACGTGTTTCGGCGTTGTCATTGCGCTCGGTTGCGCCTTCAGGGCGTTCACCTCGATCATTGCGCTCGCCACGACGGCCGCCACGGCCGCCGCGTCCACCTCGGCGATCGCCGTTGCGGTCGCCGCGATCATTGCGTTCGCCATCTTTCGGTGTGCGTTCGCTACGCTTGCCCACATTTTTGGCAGGCTCTTCCTTGGCTTCTGTTGTACCGCCAAACAAGCGCTTGAGCCAACCAAAGAAACCGCCTGTACTTTCAGCTTTGACATCCGCTTGACGGGCTTGATTTGGGGCTGGCTTTGTAGATTCAGGCTTAGGCACAGAAGCTGGCGCAGGTGCGTCAGGCAACACGCCTTTGATCACAGGTGTTTGACGGTTTGTGGGCTCTTGCGAGCGACGCGTGACGGTGGTGGGATCTTCCACCACTTCTGCCATGGTGTAGCTGGCTTCGATGTTGTCCAAGCGAGGGTCGTCGTGCTTCAAACGCTCTAGCTTGTAGTGAGGTGTTTCCAAAGACTTGTTGGGAACCAGCAGCACATTGATGCGCTGCTTCAATTCAATCTTGGCAATTTCTGGACGCTTTTCGTTCAACAAGAAAGAGGCCACTTCCACAGGCACTTGGGCGTGCACAGCAGCGGTGTTGTCCTTCATGGACTCTTCTTGGATGATGCGCAAAATTTGCAAAGCAGAGCTCTCGGTGTCGCGCACGTGGCCGGAGCCGCCGCAACGAGGGCATGGAATAGAAGAGCCTTCAGCAAGCGCAGGCTTCAGGCGTTGGCGACTCATTTCTAAGAGCCCAAACTTGCTGATAGAGCCAAACTGAACACGTGCACGGTCTTGACGCAAGGCATCGCGCAGACGGTTTTCAACTTCACGGCGGTTGCGTGACTCTTCCATGTCGATGAAGTCAATGACGATCAGGCCACCCAAATCGCGCAAGCGCATTTGGCGGGCCACTTCGTCGGCGGCTTCAAGGTTGGTGCGTGTAGCTGTTTCTTCAATGTCGCCGCCTTTGATGGCGCGTGCAGAATTGACGTCCACCGAGACCAAGGCTTCGGTGTGGTCAATCACGATGGCGCCGCCAGATGGCAATTGCACCGTGCGTGCATAAGCCGATTCAATTTGATGCTCAATTTGGAAACGGCTGAACAGGGGTGCATCGTCTCGGTAGCGCTTCACACGCGGCGCAAACTCGGGCATGACGTGGCTCATGAACTGCTGAGCTTGTTCGTAGATGTCGTCGGTGTCGATCAGTATGTCGCCGATGTCGCTGTTGAAGTAATCGCGAATGGCGCGAATCACCAAGCTAGACTCTTGATAAATCAGGAAGGCGCCTTTGGCACCTTGCGTGGCGCCGTCAATGGCAGACCACAACTTGAGCAAATAATTCAAGTCCCACTGTAGTTCAGGTGCGCTGCGACCAATGCCAGCGGTGCGGGCAATGATGGACATCCCTTTGGGATATTCCAGTTGGTCCATGGCTTCTTTAAGCTCAGCACGGTCGTCGCCTTCAATGCGTCGGCTAACCCCACCACCGCGTGGGTTGTTGGGCATGAGGACCACATAGCGTCCGGCCAAACTGATGAAGGTGGTGAGTGCGGCGCCTTTGTTGCCGCGTTCTTCTTTTTCCACTTGCACCAAGAGTTCTTGGCCTTCCCGAATGACATCGTTGATGCGCGCTTGGCTAACAGGCACGCCTTCGGCGAAGTACTGGCGGGAGATTTCTTTGAAAGGCAAGAAGCCGTGGCGCTCTTCGCCGTAGTCGACGAAGCAGGCTTCAAGCGAGGGCTCGACACGCGTGACAACCGCTTTGTAGATGTTGCCTTTGCGTTGTTCGCGGCCTTCAATTTCAATTTCGTAGTCAAGGAGTTTTTGTCCATCGACGATGGCCAAGCGGCGCTCTTCAGGCTGCGTGGCGTTGATCAGCATCCGTTTCATGATGCGTCCCTTCTTTTTCAATATGTCAGCAAAACCATCCCCGCCCAATGTGGCGTTGGGGTTGGATCACCTGTTTAACAACCAGCTCTCAAGGAGCCAACGGTGCCGAGACTGACGTTCGAAACGAAGGGAATTGCCAAAAGATTCCGACATTCATGGGCGCAAGTTTGTCGCTGGAATGTGGAAAAGGGCGCGTGGAAGATTCGAGGCTGTGAGCGCGTGCAGGCAATAGTGTCTCGAGCGGCGCAAACAGCCACTGCAAGAAAGACAGCAAAGATCCAAACAACACACTCATTTCGATTCAATCCGTTCAGTAGCTGAAAAGCTGCTGAATAAAAATATTCCGTATCTGGGTTTCAAAGCATCGGTCCAACCAAAAAGGTCGTCTGCCACTGTTGGCCCTGGCCTTCAGTCTGCAGATTTCGCTCATGGCGGCATCGAACTTACGGCGCTTGTTGGTGGAGAGTGAACTAAACTCCTGTCATCAGGAATTCATTTCCATTCAAATCAA
>Ga0214921_10000748_pt1 | contig 58405 bp, 52 predicted proteins | sample LL1505_MetaG_FD_177992 | JGI IMG/M metagenome (GOLD analysis project Ga0214921, IMG submission 177992) | Freshwater microbial communities from Lake Lanier, Atlanta, Georgia, United States - LL-1505 | ecosystem: Environmental > Aquatic > Freshwater > Lake | place: USA: Georgia | collected...
TTTGCCAGCTCCCGAGAAGGAACTTGCTCGATTGATGGTGAGGCCAGCGGATGACATTTTCATGACGCAAATAGGCTGCCTACCAACGCAATCGTAACCACAAGTAAGCAATGGGTAAATGAGCGCCCTGCAAGCGACGGATGACCGAGCGCACGGAAAGTGATGGATGACCGAGCGCCCTGCAGGCGTCCGCGTTTTCGCACGCGTGAAGCGCCACTCGCGTAGGCCATCCGACCAGGCTTGGGCACGCCAAATCTCTGAGGCGATTCAGCGCTTATCGGTCTTTTCGATTGGATCGGTTGGTAATCCGAGATCCGAGGGTTTGAGTCGTTTTGCGAGAAGCTCGTCGATGCGACGTGCTGCAACCTCGCGCTCTTCGTCGCTCAACTCATAACAGCGCGACTCGCGCTCGGGGTGTCGAAAAACATGGAAAAGATCGCGAAGCTTCATGACTCTTCCTTTTTAGTCACAGAATCGGGTCACTACACTAACGAGATCATCCTGCACGCGGTGCATTAGCCTAGTGTTTCGCTCGATCTTCAAAGGGCAAACAGCAGCCAGATCAGACGAGGACAGTCGGAAGGCTGAGTTTTTTCTCCATGCCCGGGAAGACCTCGCGCCTTAAGCGCTCTGTCTCAATTCCCCAATGCTCGCTCAGAACGGCCAGCAGCAAGCCGCGAAGGTCGTTGACTGGCGCGAGGTCGCGGCCTTCATAGAGCGCCGAGCGGGCAAGCGTGGGCCAATCACCAAGCATGCGCGCGCCACGAACCGCGCCGCCCATCACCAGCGCGAGACTGCCTGTGCCGTGATCGGTTCCGCCGGTACCATTCTCCGCAACCGTGCGACCAAACTCGGTTGCAACCACCACAACAGCCTTAGCCCAATGCGCGCCCAGACCTGCCTGAAGCGCGCGCAAGCTGTTGTCGAGCGCTGAAAGCCGTAACGCCATCGCCCCCTGCATGGTACCCTGATTGGCGTGCGTGTCCCAGCCGTCAAAAGAAAGTACCGCAGCAGCCGGACCTTGGGGTGCTACCAATAATCGGGCTGCTGCCTCGGCCATGCGGACCTGCACCCCGTTGTTGGCGCGCTCGCCTGCGGCCATCGCCATCGGGCTTTCGGCGACCGTTTGCTGATTGTGAATCGCGCGAGCAAGCGCCGGCGCAAGCAGATCATCACCCGCGTAAAGATCCATCAGTCTGGCAAGCGTATCCTGAGCAGCCGAAGGCGCACTGGACGGCGCCCAGGAACTGCTGGGTGCCGCACCGCGCAACACCAACGGCACGGTCGCAGCGATCGCAATGCCTCCGCGCTCGGCAACCTGATGGGGGCGTGCCGAAAGCGCTCGGTTGAGCCATCCGTCGTTTGCAGCAAACACCCGGTTCGCTCCGCTCTCTAAGACATCCTGACCGTCGAAATGCGAACGGTCCCGGTATGGCGTTGCGCAGGCGTGCATGAACGCGAGCTCGCGCTTGCGCCAAAGTTCGTGCAAAAACGGCAACCTCGGATTCAATCCGAAGCCATCGAGCATGGGCAACAATGCTGCATCTCCCGAACCTGGCGGATCAAAAGCCAGCCGTCCGCGCGCCGCGCGATAGGCGGGATCTCCGTAAGGCGCAACCACAGCCAAGCCATCCATCGCCCCGCGAAGGATGACGAGAACAAACTTGCGATCATCCGGCGCTGCCGCGAGAGAAACATGGCAAAAGCTGGCAAGCCCAATCGCGCCGCTATGGAACATGATCTGCCGTCTGGACAGCTTTAGATGGTTCAAGACATTGTTCATGAGCTTTACTCCTAGCGTCGTTGAAACTCGGGGCTCATAAGCGCAAGCACCAGGCCCTGTGCCTGACTCTCAGCGCTTCGTACCGCCCGCAGCGTTTGTGCACTGGCCGCCGGACCCAAGGACCCGGCGAGCATCGCTTCCGGACGCTCGCGATTACCAAGACGCTCGGCAAGCAATTGAGACCACTCAAGCCGCTTCATGATGGCATCCGGGGCGGCCCAGTGGCTTGCGCGATCGGGCCATCCCGCAGGCGAAGGTGCTCTGAAAGGAACCTGCCCCAGCAATGTCAGGCTGTTTCTCAGGGCACCTGCTTCGATGCTGGACTGACCCAACATCCGCAGGCTCGAGGTCATAAACTCTGCGGGAGACTTGAATTTTTGCGCGTCGCCACGCCAAGCCTCAGGCAGATCAAGGAGCGCCTTGTGAACCGCAGGCAAATCGCCTTGGGTGCCGAGGAAGGCTGTCTCGAGTTGCTCGATCGCGCGAAGGGGCGGTTCGTCGGCCACGAAGTGACAGGCCAGTTGCTGCGCAACCCGCCGCGCGGTCGAAGGATGATGCGCCAGATCCAGCAAAATCGCCTTCGCTTGCGCCTCGCCCCCTTCGGGATAGCGTCGACCCAACACGGTACGCGCCCCGGGTTCGTGCCAATCGTCGATAAATACGAAATCACCGGTTTGGGCAGCCGACAGCCATCGTTGCGTGCGTTGGCTCGCAACGGTCCAGCCGGTCAGCGCCTTGGCAAGCTCGCTGACATCGGTTTGCGAATAACCGCCTCGAACGCCGAGGGTGTGAAGTTCAAGAATTTCACGCGCCAGATTCTCGTTCAGACCTGTTTTTCGCCGCAGACCCACCACAGAATTCGGCCCGATCGACTGCGCCTGATCGAGATAAAGGAGCATCCCGGGATGTTGAGCCACCGCAATCAAAAGCGCACCGAAGCTCCCTGTCAGCTTGCTACGAATCGCTTCGCGTTCGTAGATGCCCGCCCAGGGAATAGTCGTCGCCTTGGTCGCTGCCACCGTGAAGTGATTCGACCAGAAATAAACCAAACGCTCGGCAAAATCTGACTCGGTTTGCAGTCCCTGACGGGTACGCGCAAGCACTTCTTCTGCGGCAATCTGGTTAAGCGCGCGAAGAGGCAGCCCCACCGCTGCGACCTGTTCGGCAGGGCTCATCGTGCTCGGACCGGAGTTCATCCGTTCGCGCTGCGCCAATAAAAAGCTTGTCAAGGCCTGCGCAATTTGTGTTCGGTCCGGCAGGCCAGGTGCATCGCACTGAAAGCTTTCGGGCTTTGCGATTTGCTGCATCAGCGATCCTCGAGGGTCTCCGGCAAGGCGCCCGAGCCCGTTTGGACGGGCACCAAGCCCGAACCTGTTTGCGGCTGTGAAGCTCTCGGTTGCAGGCGTAGCCATCAAATACCCCCCAGGCGTGGTTGTCGGTGACAAGACAAATCAGATGCGCAACCGGTAAATACTCCACCCGCCGCCACCTGACTTATAGCTTTTTCAAGTTCGAAAGGTTCCCATGTGCCGCAGCCAAGCGCATGAAGCTTCAAGCTTGGGTTAGGCAGAAGATAGGACGTCAGGGTGCTTGCATCGGCGAAGCTCTTTGCATTACGCTTCAATGACAGGTTCAAAGACGACTCAAACGCGCATGCTAAGACACGCCGCGTGCAAGCAGCTAAACCGATCTTGCCTAACTGATTTGTTTTTTAAGGGGAATGGGACATGCCAAAACTGACAAAGATTCAAGTTGCTGTGCTCACCGTCATCGGCAGTGCGTCGCTCGGCTACACAGCAGCCGCAAATGCCCAATCCACTGAGCGGGTCGAAGTCACTGGATCCAGAATTCGATCCATTGGGGCTGAGTCGAGCAGCCCAATTACCTCGGTCACACGCGAAGATATCGACGTTCGCCAACCCGTAGCTATTGAAGAGCTGATTCGAGGTCTGCCATCGGCTTATCCAGCGATTGGGCCCAATATCAACAACGGGTCAGACGGTCGTGCCTCCGTTGATCTTCGAGGACTTGGAAGCAACCGCACCTTGCTGCTTATCAACGGTCGCCGTGTAGTCCCATCAAGTCTTGGTGGAATTGTCGATACAAATACGATTCCGCTCTCCTTGCTCGAGCGTGTGGATGTTGTCACTGGCGGCGCCTCCGCGGTCTATGGTGCAGATGCGGTCTCAGGCGTGGTCAATTTCATCACGAAACGCAACTTTTCAGGCGTTGAGGCAAGCTCGCTTTACAGCGTCACCGGCAGCGGTGACGGCCAAAGGCGCAAAAACGACTTTACCGTTGGAACAAATCTTGCCGACGGTCGTGGCAACGTGGTCATCCACGTTGGGACAACCAAGACTGAGCCCTTGCGCTTGGCCGATCGTGACTATGCTGGCACAGTCATCAGCTCCGTTAGCGGACAACCCGGTGGATTCTCAGGAACCGCGGTTCCGGCAATCTGGAGCGGTATGCCGAGCCCTTTGACCGGCTCTCGCGTGGTTGACAGCGCGACCGGATTGTTCAGAAGCGCAAACGCATCAGCGCCGCCCGATGGCTACAACACAAACCCGCCGAACTACTTTGAAACACCACTTGACCGCACACAGATCACAGGATTGGGTCGATTTACCATTAACGAACATGCGGAAGCCTACGCCGAGGTGTTTCACACCCGCAGTAATGTGACCTTAAATCTTGCACCTTCCGGAACCTTTGGCGCATCGCTCGGCATTCCGATTGGAAACCCATTCATCACGGATCCCGTTCGGCAGCAGCTCTGTGCGTCCTACAAGATCGCCGCAGCCGATTGCGTTGTCGGCAACGCAACGGAAATCCGCGCCAACGTTGCCCGAAGATTCGTTGAAGCAGGCCCTCGGGTCTACAGCTACGACAACACCACGACACAATACACAGCAGGCTTTCGGGGACTGCTCCCGGGTGGTAGCGGATGGACTTATGACGCCTACCTTCAAAGTGGCCAGGCAGAACAACAGCGAACCACCGGCAACGGTTTCTCACTGAGCAAATTGCAGCAAGGCGTGCGAGCACTCAACACAACGTCGTGCACAGTCACAACGGGAGGTTGCGTACCCGTTAACATCTTCGGGCCATCGGGATCCCTAACGCCAGCGATGCTCAGCTACTTGAGCATCCCGACCTTTTACACCGAGATCGTCCGTCAGAACATCATCGCCGGCTCAGCAAGCGGTGAGATTCCGGCATTGAAGAGCCCACTTGCCCGCGATCCCATGAGCCTTGCGCTGGGCATCGAGAAACGGTCAGTAAACGGAGCGAATCGCTCAGATGCTGTGATTCAAACCCAGGGCGAGCTATTAGGTAGTGGAGCACCAACGCCCGATCGAAGCGGTGAACTCAACTTCCGGGAGGTCTTCACCGAAGCGACCGTACCGCTCGTCCAGAATCAGACGATGGCACGCGCAATCAATTTGGGTGGCGGGTACCGGAATACGAACTTCAGTACTTCGGTGGGAGGCGAGAAGAGCTATGGCACCTGGAAAGCCGGGCTGGACTGGACGCCATTCAATGGATTAAGGTTCCGAGGCGAACAACAACGCGCAACCCGTGCGCCGAATGTCAACGAACTGTATGCACCCGTGGTCACGGGTCTGTCGACGCTGGCGGTGGACCCCTGCCAAGGCAATAAAATCAATGCAGCCGACGCAAACAAGCCTGGCACGCTCACCAATCTTTGCCAGCAAACCGGCGTGCCCGCATCCCAGATCGGCTTTGTTGCAGCTCCCTCGTCGAGCCAAATCAACTCCACCAGCGGCGGCAATCCCGCGCTTGGACCTGAAACCGCAGACACCACAACCCTGGGTATGGTTTGGGAACCCACCGAGCTTCGGGGCCTTTCAGTCACTCTCGATCTCTGGAGGATTGAAATCAGCGGCGCAGTTTCTAGCCCCACAGCCAGCCAGGTGATTAACGGTTGCTTCGACCCGGTACTCAACCCCGGCTTCACCAACAATGTGTTCTGTCAGCTGATCAAGCGCGATACCTCACTGGGCAACTTCAACGTCACCGGAACCAAGGGTGTGATCACCCAGTCATCCAATTTAGGATACTACCTCTATAACGGTATTGATTTGGGCGCAAGCTATCGATCGCCGCTCGGAAAGCTTGCTCAAAACCTGCCCGGGCGCCTCGATTTGTCCCTGCTGTTGAGTATCTTGCGGCGAGCTGATTTCAAGGCACTGCCCTCGCTCCCAACACTTGAACAAGCTGGCCATTATGGGGTTGATGTCGGAACCCCGTACTCCACCGTCCGCTTTAGCCAGCGCGGGACCTGGACGCATGAAGGTTATCAGTTAGGCTACCTGTGGCGTTACATCGGCTCGAGCACCGTTCAGCAAACCACAACCGTCTATCAGCCGCAATATACATCGATCCCCTCCTACAACTATCTGGATCTTTCGGGGTCGATTCGGGCACACAAAAATCTTCGCGTGGGTTTGACGGTCAACAATGTCTTTGATAAACAACCGCCGTTTATTGGGACTGGCATTGGACCGGGTGCATCGAATTTCGGAAACACCTTTCCAAGCGTGTATGACATCATGGGTCGACGCTATACCGTTACAGCTCAAGCTACATTCTGATTTATAGATCTTGGAAAAGGGCTTTCATGCCTTCAACCAAGCCTCGCCTCGAAAGCGCTTAGAAGAATCGCAAGCGCTTATCGAGGAGGGCTTCAAGCTCCAGCAACAAGGGCATTTCGAATCGGCCAGCGCGCGGTTTGAAGCGGCGCTGGTGCTTAGCCCAGGCCACCCGACTGCGCTTCAGTTGCTCGGGTTGATTGCAAAACATCAAGGTGACTTGGCGCGGGCGCGCTCCCTGATGCAGCGCTCGCTACAAACCAATCCAAAGCAAGCTCATGTCTGGAACAATCTGTCGAACATTTATCTCGAATCGGGCGACGTTACCGCATCGCTTCATGCGATCGATGAGGCTTTGCGTCATGATCAGACCTATCTAGATGCCCGTTTAAATCGGGCTCGACTCAGAATCCGCTTGGGTCAATACGCGTTGGCACAGCACGATGTAGCGTTCGGCCTCGAGCAAGCAGGGGTGGAAGCCCCAAAATTTCTTCAGCTGCAAGCACAGCTACTGAATCACGAAGATCGCTCGACAGAGGCGTTGTGCTGCCTGGACAAGGCACTGGCCCTGTCAGCGCATGATGGACTACTCCACCACGATCGGGCGGTAACCCTGCATCGGCTCGGACGCTACAACGAAGCCCTTGAAGCCCACGATGGTGCTCGTCGCTTAGGGGTTCATCATGCGCTTTCCGAGTACAACATAGCAAACACTTATCAGGCGCTTGGTAAGCTCGAGCAGGCGCAGTCGGCTTATGTCCGAGCTTGTGAGCTGGACCCAACCAACGTCCTGGCGCAAGTGGATCTAGCGCGATTTCGCTGGCGCCAGGCTGATTCGAGCTGGGATGCAACAATCGTTTCGGCATTGAGCAAGGCTGGCCGATCCAATGCAAATCTTCATGGCGCCTACGGACAACTCTTGTGGGCATCGGGCAACATCCTTGGCGCGCTCAACGCTTGGCGCTGCGCAGCGTCTCTTGACGCTGGGAATGCACATTGGCGAGATGCGATCGGTCGCGCGATGGTGCGAGCGGGCGATGTCAAGCAGGGGCTGCAAAAGCAGCAAGCGGTGTTGGATCAAGATCCATCCAATCCGGTTTTCCAGGCGAGCCTTGCGACAAGCCTGCTGATTGCCGGGGACATTCAAGCAGCCAATCACCATGTGCAAAAAACCCGCGACCTCCTTCCAGAGGACCAGTACGCCTGGGCGCTGCAGGAGCTATGTTGGCGTGCGCTTGATGAAGGCAAACACCGTTGGCTTTGCGATCTGGACCGCCTTTTGCATGTTTACGATCTTCATCCACCGGGTGGCTGGAAGGACCTTGAAAGCTTTCATCGCGACCTCGCTGCTGAACTGATCAGCCTGCACCATGACAGCCGTGAGCCACTTGACCAAACGCTGCGACAAGGCACGCAAACAATCGACAATCTTTTCGACAAGCCCCTTCCCTGTGTGAAAGCGCTCGAACATGAATCAAGAAAAATCATTGAACAATTTCTCTTGGATCTCCCCGACGACAAAGCCCATCCCTTTCTCGGACGAAAAAACAGGCATTTTCGATTCAAGACGTCGTGGTCAAATCGACTCTTTTGGGATGGATTTCATACCAATCATGTGCATCCGGCGGGTTGGCTGAGTCTTGTTTACTATGTCGAAGTACCGGATGTTTGTCTGGAGCCAACGGGCAAACAAGGCTGGCTTCAATTTGGTCGCCCCGAAGCAGCCATGCCTTCAATATTTCAGACCCTGAAAGAGGTTCAACCAAGGGTTGGCAGGCTGGTACTCTTTCCCTCGTATTTTTGGCACGGCACTTACCCGTTTCAGGCCAACACAAACCGCATCGCGATCAGCGCTGATATTGTGCCGGCGACAACTTAAGCGTCCTTTCGCTTTCCGAGATCCTGCAAGGCAGCATACGGTTGACCTGATACAGGCAGCAAGCATAGAGTTCTTTTGGTTGTAAAACACGCGGTTGCGCTGATTGTCTGGAAGCTGCGTCGCGTGGCGCTCGAGTCTCGAAAGGATCTCTGTTGTCCCGTCTCCAATTGTGTGAAGTTGCAAAATCCGAGGGTGCAGAGGTCCATCTGCATCCGATCAATCTCTCGCCGCAAGCGAACGCAATCACGGTGTTGCTGGGTGCAACACTGGCCGGTAAAACCAGTTTGATGCGACTGATGGCGGGACTGGATGTACCCACCAGCGGGCGGGTCTTGGTTGACGATGTCGATGTGACAGGAATTCCGGTGCGTAAGCGCAATGTCGCCATGGTGTATCAGCAGTTTATCAATTACCCTTCGCTCACGGTGTACGACAATATTGCCTCGCCGCTGAAGCTGCGTCGTGCAAGCGACATTGATGCGGTGGTTCGCAGGCTTGCAAAACGTTTGCATATCGACGCATTTTTGCAGCGATTTCCCGCTGAGCTCTCCGGAGGCCAGCAGCAACGTGTGGCGCTTGCAAGAGCGCTTGCCAAGCATGCATCGCTGATTCTCCTGGACGAACCCTTGGTAAATCTGGACTTCAAGCTGCGCGAAGAGCTACGAGATGAGCTGGCACAACTTTTTTCAGCCGGTCAATCAACGGTCATCTACGCAACCACCGACCCCGGTGAGGCTTTGCTGTTGGGCGGGTACACCGCAGTCTTGAAGGAGGGGCGATTGTTGCAGTATGGGCCGACCGTCGATGTGTTTCGTCGCCCCGCATCATTGGATGTCGCCTTGGCGTTCAGCGATCCCCCACTGAATGTGGTGTCTGCCCAGGCACTCGGAGACGGATGGAAACTTGACCAGGGACCGGTTGTGAACTTACCCGGATTAAGGACAATGCACAGCCAGGTCACGCTCGGTCTTCGGGCCGCGTCATTGCGCGTTGAGAAACAACAGGGCGACGTGACGATTTCTGGGCAGGTGCAATTAGCGGAGATCTCTGGCGCTGACAGCTTCGTGCATTTCCAATGCGCACTCGGTGAATGGGTGATGCAAAAACCGGGTGTACATACCTTTGCCTTGGGCGAAAGCTTGATGTTTTGTTTCGATCCCAGCGATGCTTTTGTCTTCGATTCCGAGGGTGGCTTGTTGAGTGCACCTCTTTTGCTGCATGAAAGGAGTGCCTTTCTTGGCATCAAGAATTGATTTAGACCTGGCGCACGCTTACCAGGCCAATCCGCAAAAAGACAGTGATTACGCCTTGCTGCCGCTACAGATAAGCTTTCTTGCCGGTGGCGCCTACGCCCTGCTTGGTCCTTCGGGATGCGGCAAAACCACGATGCTCAACCTCATGTCGGGCTTGATTCGACCGTCGCAAGGTAGCGTACTTTTTGACGGTGTGGACGTCACCGATAAAAGTCCACAAGAAAGAAACATTGCTCAGGTATTCCAGTTCCCGGTTATCTACGACACGATGACCGTGGCTGAAAACTTGGCCTTTCCCTTGCGAAATCGGCGTATGAAAGAGGCGGAGATTCGCAAACGCGTTGAACATGTCGCTGAGATGCTTGAACTCAGTGCCCAACTCAAACAGCGCGCATCCGGATTGACTGCAGATGCGAAACAGAAAATATCGCTAGGTCGCGGTTTGGTGCGTTCGGATGTTTCCGCGATCCTTTTTGATGAACCACTGACCGTCATCGATCCGCATTTAAAGTGGCAGTTGCGGCGCAAGCTCAAAGAGGTGCATCAGGAACTCAAACTCACGCTTGTCTACGTCACCCATGACCAAGTCGAGGCCCTGACCTTCGCCCAGGAGGTGGTGGTCATGGCGCGCGGCAAAGCCCTGCAAACAGGTACGGCCGAAGCATTGTTTGAAAAGCCGGCACACAGCTTTGTGGGGCACTTTATTGGCTCACCGGGGATGAATTTTTTGACCGGCGAGATTGCAGACCAAGCTTTGATCTACGGAGACCGCCGCCTGCGGCTCAGCAATGCTCAAGCGCATAGTCTCAAGGGACTCAAGCATATCAAGCTGGGTATTCGACCCGAATATGTGTCTGTGCAACCCGAAGCGTCTGAAGATTCACTTCCGGCGCAGGTTGAAAAGGTTCAGGACCTGGGCACCAGCATGCTGCTGACCATCAATTGCGCTGGCCAATCACTACGCGCACGCCTGCCATTGACGCAACTGCGCATCGATGTGGGGACGACTGTTCATATCAATATTTTGGGAAACCGAACTTGTTTTTATCACAATGAGGAGTTGGTGTTGTGAAACCGGTGAATCAAAGGGCCTGGCTCCTTATTTTGCCTGTCCTGGTCTGCGTGGCCTTTTCTGCGATCATCCCATTGATGACCGTGGTGAACTATTCGGTACAAGACATTATCTCGCCGGAGCGCCGGATCTTTGTCGGGACAGAATGGTTCATAGCGGTGATGCGCGATCCTGACCTGCATGAGGCGCTGTGGCGCCAAATTGTGTTTTCCACCGCGGTGTTGGCCTGCGAAATCCCGCTCGGAATCCTGCTGGCTCTGTCAATGCCAACACATGGATGGCGTGCATCCATCACGCTGGTCATTGTGGCGCTGTCACTGCTCATTCCCTGGAACGTTGTAGGAACAATATGGCAAATCTTCGGACGTGCTGATATCGGTTTGATGGGCGCCGTGCTGAAGTTCGTGCATATCGAGTACAACTACACGGGTAACGCCTCTCATGCCTGGCTCACGGTGTTGCTGATGGATGTTTGGCACTGGACGCCTCTTGTTGCCCTGCTCTGCTACGCCGGATTGCGCAGCATTCCCGATGCTTACTACCAAGCAGCCCGAATCGACGGCGCCAGCAAACTTGATGTCTTTCGATTTATCCAACTGCCCAAGATGCGTGGGGTGCTCATCATCGCGGTGCTGCTCAGATTCATGGACAGCTTTATGATTTACACCGAACCCTTTGTGCTGACTGGAGGAGGACCGGGCAATGCCACGACCTTCCTCAGTCAATACCTCACGCAAAAGGCGGTGGGTCAGTTTGATCTTGGCCCTGCAGCAGCCTTTTCCCTGATCTACTTTCTGATTATCTTGCTACTTTGCTTTATTCTCTATAACTGGATGCTGCGGGTTGGCACCCAAACTGGAAAGTAATGCGATGAACGATCAAGGTTTCAAGAAGCGGACGATCTTTTTATGGGCGTACATCGTTTTCGCTTTGTTGCCGATTTACTGGATGCTCAACATGAGTTTGCGCACCAATGAGGAGATTTTGTCAACGTTCAGCCTGTTACCCAAACAGTTAACCTTTTCGAATTACATAACAATCTTTACCGATGTGTCCTGGTACTCTGGATACATCAACAGCCTGATCTATGTGTTGATCAATACGATCATTTCGGTTCTTGTGGCGCTGCCCGCGGCCTATGCATTTTCACGTTACCGCTTTTTAGGTGATAAGCACGTATTTTTCTGGTTGCTTACAAATCGTATGACCCCCCCTGCGGTTTTCCTGCTACCTTTTTTTCAGCTTTACACCACTGTGGGCTTGATGGACACGCACATTGCGGTTGCTTTGGCGCATTTGCTTTTCAATGTTCCGCTTGCGGTGTGGATCCTGGAAGGTTTTATGTCGTCGATCCCGCGAGAAATCGATGAAACGGCGTACATCGACGGTTATAATTTTCCAATGTTTTTCATCCGTATTTTTATGCCCTTGATCAAAGCGGGGGTGGGAGTGACCGCCTTCTTTTGTTTTATGTTCAGCTGGGTTGAGTTGTTGCTGGCGCGCACTTTGACCAGCGTCAATGCAAAACCCATCGTCGCTACCATGACCCGTACGGTCAGCGCCTCCGGTATGGACTGGGCTACCTTAGCGGCTGCAGGCGTGCTCACCATCGTTCCAGGTGCGATCGTGATTTGGTTTGTTCGCCATTACATCGCCAGAGGCTTTGCGATGGGTCGCGTATGAGTCCTTGCGCATCCTCAAAGCAAAACCTGCCGTGGGCTGCAGGGAGCTGACATGCTGGAATGGATGGCGTGGAGCCCTCCCGTTGCCATATTTTTCGTATGCATAGGCTTGATGCTTGCTGGCATGACCTATCTGGAGATCCGCCTTCCCACGGTGGCACGAAAAGGATGGTTGCCGATGGTGACCACCCGCGGCGACAGGTTGTTTATCGGCTTACTTGGGGCCGCTTACATCCACCTGACGTTTTTAGGCTTGGCAGGCGTTTTAGCAAGCTGGCTTGGTCTCGCCGATGAACCCAGCCTTTGGTGGGGAACTGCAGTGAGTTTTATCTGGTTAGCTTTCGTTTTACGAAAGGGCTGATCTGATATGTCGATAACGCGGTCTGAATCTTCCCTCGGACCAACGTTTTTCTCAGCACAAGGGAAGCTTTTGGAACTAGGAGACAAACATGAAGTTTAAATACCGGGCATTGGCTTTTGCTGCCATCGCGTTGGTTCATGGTCATGGCGCATGGGCAGGAGAAGCAGAAGCGAAAAAATGGGTTGATAGCGAGTTTCAACCTTCCACCTTAAGCAAGGAAAAACAACTGGCCGAACTCAAGTGGTTCATCGATGCGGCGAAAAAACTGCAGGCCAAAGGGGTGAAGGAAATTTCGGTGGTGTCGGAAACAATTACCACCCACGAATACGAATCAAAAACCCTTGCAAAAGCCTTTGAGGAGATCACCGGGATCAAGGTCAAACACGACTTGATCCAGGAAGGCGACGTGGTTGAAAAGCTTCAGACATCGATGCAATCGGGCAAATCGATCTATGACGGATGGATTTCAGACTCTGATTTGATCGGCACCCACTATCGCTACGGAAAAATTTTGCCGCTTTCCGACTACATGGAAGGCAAAGGTAAGGAGTGGACCAACCCAGGCCTAGATTTAAAAGATTTTATCGGTACAAGCTTTACCACGGCGCCCGATAAAAAGTTATACCAGTTACCCGATCAGCAATTCGCTAACCTCTACTGGTTTCGTGCTGACCTGTTCGCACGCAAGGACTTGCAGGACAAATTCAAGGCCAAGTTCGGTTACGAGCTGGGCGTGCCTTTGAACTGGAGTGCCTACGAGGATATCGCCGACTTTTTCACAAACGATGTGAAAACCATCGATGGCAAGCCGATCTACGGACATATGGACTATGGCAAAAAAGACCCGTCGCTTGGCTGGCGATTCACCGATGCCTGGTTGTCGATGGCTGGCACGGCTGATAAAGGTATCCCCAATGGTATGCCCGTGGACGAATGGGGCATTCGGGTTGGCGCCGATGGCTGCACGCCGGTCGGCGCTTCGGTCTCTCGGGGTGGCGCAACCAACTCGCCTGCTGCAGTCTACGCCCTAACCAAGTATGTCGATTGGATGAAGAAGTATGCGCCCAAGGAAGCCACCGGCATGACCTTTGGCGAAGCGGGTCCAGTCCCCGCACAAGGACAAATTGCACAGCAGATCTTCTGGTACACCGCCTTCACCGCCGATATGACCAAGCCTGGTTTACCGGTCGTCAATGCCGATGGCACACCCAAATGGCGCATGGCACCCGGGCCCAACGGACCTTATTGGAAACAGGGCATGCAAAACGGTTATCAAGACGTCGGTTCGTGGACGTTTTTCAAGAATCATGATGAAAACCGTACCGCTGCCGCGTGGTTGTACGCGCAGTTTGTCACCAGCAAGACCGTATCGCTGAAGAAGACCATCGTGGGTTTGACGCCGATCCGTGAAAGCGATATCCGTAGCCAGGCGATGACCGATATGGCGCCAAAGCTCGGAGGATTGGTTGAGTTTTATCGCAGTCCGGCGCGTGTTGCCTGGACACCGACTGGCACCAACGTCCCTGACTACCCGAAGTTGGCCCAACTCTGGTGGAAGAACGTTGCACAAGCGGTTACCGGCGAAAAGTCGCCCCAAGCAGCGATGGATAATCTGGCAGAGGAAATGGACCAGGTTTTGGCTCGACTCGAACGTGCTGGCATGGCCAATTGCACCCCGAAGCTCAATCCCAAAGGCGATCCTGCCAAGTTCTTGAGCGATAAGGGCGCGCCATGGAAAAAGCTTGCCAACGAGAAGCCCAAGGGTGAAACCATCGCCTATGAAAAGCTTCTCAACGCCTGGAAAGAAGGTCGGGTGAGGTAGTCAATGACTGGCTGAGCGCCCTTTTGCTGTGATTGATGGATGAATGCAAAGGGATCTGTCCGGCATACCGGACGGATCCCTTTCCACGATGAAGCATCGTGAGACGGTATGCAGCGCTCTGAGTTACTCAATCAACTGACGGCCACCCCGGTTTTCGACCTAGCCGTCATTGGTGGTGGCGCGACGGGTCTTGGCGTAGCCCTCGACGCTGCCACCCGTGGATACAAAGTCGCTTTATTCGAGGCCCATGACTTTGCCAAAGGGACCTCTTCGCGCGCAACAAAACTGGTGCATGGTGGCGTGCGTTATTTAGCCCAAGGCAATTTGTCGCTGGTAAGAGAGGCCTTGCGTGAACGGGCTGTTTTATTGCGTAACGCACCGCATATTGCGCAAGCGCTGGCCTTTGTGATGCCTTCCTACAAATGGTGGGAGACGCCGCTTTACGGTATCGGTTTGATGCTCTATGACCTGCTTGCAGGAAGATCTGCAATCGGCTCGACCCAATTTCTCAATCCCCAACAAGTCTTGGATCGTCTTCCACAGGTTCAGTCCGGTGGCTTGCGCGGTGGAGTCCAGTACTGGGATGGCCAGTTCGATGACGCCCGACTGGCCTTAGCGATCGCAAGAACTGCGCAAAAATACGGGTCGGTCGTTTTAAATTATTGCTCTGTTGAGTCCCTGAGGCACAAAGACCACCGGCTGACCGGCCTTAGGTGTAAAGACATGGAGTCAGGTCGCGTCTTCGATGTCAATGCACAATGCGTGATCAACGCCACTGGCGTGTGGGTTGACGGTGTACGTGCTCAAGATGCAGCGGAGTCCGGAACAAAAATCGATCCCCTGGTCAAACCGAGTCAGGGTGTTCACTTGGTGGTTGACCGTTCTTTTTTAAGCGAACCCTATGCTTTACTGGTGCCAAGCACCCAGGACGGACGCGTACTCTTTGCGGTTCCCTGGTTGGGCCGGGTCATTTTAGGGACTACGGACACGCCGCGCGATGATGTGCCGCTCGAGCCGCGGGCGTCGGATCAGGAAGTTGACTTCATCCTCCAAGAGTCGGCGCGCTATCTCACCAAAGCGCCCCAACGCTCCGATGTGCTCAGCGTGTGGGTCGGATTGCGCCCACTTGTCAGACCCCAGCGAAGTCGCTCGGGCAAATCCAAGCAGATCAGTCGGGAGCACAGCATTCTCATCAGCGAAAGTGGCCTGGTTACGGTCACAGGCGGGAAATGGACGACTTACCGGGTGATGGCCGAAGAGGTGCTGCAAACCTGCCTTGACGCTGGCTTGTTGGCACAAAACGGGAAAGCTTGCCTAACATCGGATTGTCGACTGGTGGGAACGCCTGAGACTGATGCGGATGCGATGGCAACGGATCAGCGCGCAACAACCCACACGCTCATTGATGCGCAAGGGCCACATTCTTATGGTTCTGAGCAATCTTTGTTGTCGAAATTGCCAGGTGCAGATGTTTGGCTTTGCCAGGGACTTAGCGAAGCCATGGTTCGATTTGCGGTTCGCTTTGAGTACGCAAGAACTGTGGAGGATGTATTGGCAAGGCGCTCGCGGCTTCTATTTACAGATGCGCAGCTGGCGCTACGTCTGTCCGATCAGGTTGCGTCGATTTTGTCGTCTGAAAGTATCCAGGAGCCGCAGCTGGCAGCATTCAAGGCCATGGCGCAACACTACCTCCTTTCTGGATCATCACAATGAGCCTGGGAAAACCTGAAACATGTCGTTGATACGCTATCCATAAAGGAAACTGATGCATACGCTCAACAGCACGAGCCCCGAAACTGCAATCACGGCCGATACGAGGTTCGATAGCGGAGCGGGTTGGACACCGAGTCCTCGCTACCCCGACCCGCTGATTCGCGTAATCGACGAAAGTTTTAGCGCATTAAGGCTGCCTTTGTCGAAGATCGAGCGGGTTGCGAGCGGCTGCCGTTGGGCGGAGGGGCCGGTCTGGGTGGGGGATGCGCGAAGCTTACTGTGGAGTGATATTCCAAATGATCGGATCTTGCGTTGGGACGAGGAAAGTGGCGCGGTCAGCGTGTTCCGGCGACCGTCGGGCTATGCAAACGGCGCAACGCGCGACCGCAACGGCCGCCTGATTCACTGCGAGCACGGGGGCAGACGCGTGGTTCGCACCGAGCCTGACGGCAGGCTTACGGTGATCGCTGAAACCTTTGAAGGTAAGCGACTGAATTCGCCAAACGATGTGGTTTGTAAATCGGACGGGTCGATCTGGTTTACCGATCCGAGCTTCGGAATTCTCGGTTGGTACGAGGGCGGCAAGGCCGCTCAAGAGCTGCCAACACAGGTCTACCGGCTGAGTCCTGAGGGGAAATTGGATGTGGTTGCAGAAGGCATCAATCAGCCTAACGGGCTCGCCTTTTCCCCCGATGAATCGATTCTCTATATCGTTGAATCACGCTCGGTACCCCGCAGGATCCTTGCCTTTGACCTTCAAGCGGCCGGCCGACAGCTTACTTCGAAGCGCGTACTTGTGGACGCGGGACCCCAAGGCACGCCCGACGGACTCCGGGTGGATATCGAAGGGAATCTCTGGTGTGGTTGGGGCATGGGCGAGCCCGGTTTAGACGGTGTGCATGTGTTTAACCCCGATGGACGCTTGATTGGTTGTATTGACCTTCCCGAACGCTGCGCCAATCTTTGTTTCGGCGGCTTGCATCGTAACCGCCTCTTTATGGCAGCGAGTACTTCGGTCTATGCACTCTATGTCAACACACAAGGCATGGGGTATTTCTAGCGTTTATCGCTTGGGCGCGGGACTTTGTTCTTCTTTTTTATCGGGGATCACAGCCCCGACGACAGCTCCCGCAGTTTTCACACCGGCTTTTGCCACGGTTGCAACCGTGGTAACAGCCAGATCTGCCACCGCGATGACTGCACAGCCCGAGAGCATGCATCCGGCAAGCACGGTCGTCATGATCAGCCGCATGATCAGCTCCTGGGATTGAACTTATAAAAATAATGGCGAAATTGCCTGCCTCGCGCTAGACCACAGCTTAGCCCTCAATGGTCACTGCTGCGTCATATTTCAGGTGAAAAATGAAGGACTAATTGTGTCTTTACTGGACTAAAAATGATAACTTGGAAATCCTGTCTGTACAAGCTGTCAATTTTTGCAGCCTGCGCTCTTCTAAACGGACAAAGCGCTGCGCAGCAAGCCATGCCAGTTCCCGCACAGGCTGAACCGGTCGTGGTCACCGGACAGGCATCAAGTATTCGTAAAGCGCTGCTTGCGCAAGACGCCTCCAACCCGATCACCAGTGTTGTGAGCGCGGACGACATTGGCACGCTGCCCGACCGAAACGCGGCCGAGGCCTTGGCTCGCATGCCGGGGGTATCGGTGCAGCGTGACCAAGGTGAAGGGCGTTACGCAGTCATTCGCGGATTGGGTCCTGATTTGAACACGGTCACGATCAACGGCGCGCTTGTGCCGGCACCCGAAAATGGACGACGTGGGGTCTCACTGGACGTGCTGCCTGCCGGCATGATTCGTTCCCTGGAGGTGATCAAAACACTGACGCCGGATATGGATGCCAATTCCTTGGGGGGCACCATCGAGATCAAAACGCTCTCAGCCTTTGATCTTCCCGGAAAATTCCTGTCGGCCAATGCTGGTTTGGGCTATGACCAACTCTCCAAGAAGTCCAGCCCCTCGGGAAGCTTGCTTTGGTCAGATCGTTTTGCGGAGGGCAAGCTTGGTGTGGCTTTGGGCATCAGCGCAGAAAAGCGCAAATTTGCATCGGACGACGTCGAAACTGGTGGAGGCTGGTCGGCTGGGAAACTGACCTCGGTCGAGCTTCGCGATTACCAGCCGGTACGCGAGCGCAAAGCACTGTCATTGAATCTGGACTACCGTCCGAGCACCGATCAGTCGTTTTACGCGAAAACATTTTGGAGCGCCTTTAGCGACGACGAAATTCGAGACCGTTTGGGCATCAGCAACATCACTGGCGGCTCTGCTGCCGAAGATACCCCCTTTAATGCGCGTGCCGAGAGAAATTTAAGGCAGCGTAAATACACACGCGATATTGTTTCGCAAGTCTTGGGGGGTTCGAAAGCCTGGGATGATTGGAAACTCGAGGGTCGGATCGGATTGAGTTCTGCCAATGAAGATCAACCCGACGCTCTGAACAGCGTAGCCTTCAGACAAAACGTGACGGGCCTGACCTTCAAAGGTACCGTCTTGCCGGTGATCACCGCGCCCGCAGGCAGCACGCTTTATGACCCGAGCAAATACGCGCTTAACGCGATCACATTCCAGTCGCGTTTGAGCGAAGATAAAGAAAAACATGGCAAGTTTGATTTGAGCCGCAGGCTCAATCTTGGAAATTTCGAAAGCACCCTGAAGGTCGGATTCAAATCCAGCCGTCGTGAAAAAACGAACAACACAGATCAGTGGACCTACAACAGCGCCACCGCCACCAGCCCCAATTATTGGGGTGCTGGCCCGACCACGCTGAATGCTTTCAACGGCAGCAACATGGTTGACTTCCCGCAAATGATTGGTTTGTCGATCGATCCCGCTTTAGTTCGTGCGCGCGCCGCAGGTTTGAACAAAGCTGGAGCCCTCATTGCCTCAACTTCGGCCGTCAGTGACTGGCGCATGAATGAAGACATCAATGCCTACTATGCGCAGGCATCGACTGACGTCGGGAACTGGAATGTATTGGCCGGTGTTCGTCAAGAAAATACAAACTTTGAAGCACGCGGCAATCAGTTTTTAAACAATGCCATCACGCCCACCTTCACCACCCAGAGTTTCGGCAACACGCTACCGAATCTGCAGATTCGCAACAACATCGACAAAAACACGAGCCTGCGTGCAGCCTACACCCATTCGGTGGTTCGTGCCAATTTCAGCCAGTTGGCTCCAGGCATCGCCTACAGTTCACCCACCGAAGCGACGATCGGCAACCCGAACCTCAAGCCGCTGACCTCTGCGAATCTTGACGCCGGCATCGAACGCCTGCTCGGCAACGATGGCGTGATGTCTTTGTACCTTTTTACCAAAGACATCAAAGATTTCACCTACACGACGAACCTGGCTGGAACCGGTCAATGGTCGGGCTTCAGCTCTGCGATCCTGGCGGTCAACGGCGATAAAGCCAAGGTCAAGGGACTTGAGCTTGCCTACACCCAGGTGCTTCGCCAATTACCGGGTGCGCTCAGTGGCTTAATTGTGGGCGCCAACGCAACGCTTACCGATTCGAAAACCGTTCTTTCGCGTTTTGACAAAGCAAACAATCGCTTTCTCTCGCGTGAGTTGGCACTGCCCGGGCAATCGGATCGGGTCGTCAATCTCGTATTGGGCTATGAATCGGGCCCGTTGAGCGCTCGGGTTGCGTCCAACTACAAATCACGCTACCTGCTGCAAACCGGCAACGATATCGTCGATTCGAAGCTTGATGCCTGGGTTGACGGTCAAAGGCAGATCGATCTTTCCATCAAGTACCAAATCAGCAAATCGATCCGGCTTTCCTTTGACGGCCTGAATTTAAACAAAGAAAAGTACTATGTTTATCAAGGTGTCAACGCCTATAACTTTCAAAACGAACAATACGGCCGCAGCTTCATTGTGTCGCTCAACATGACACAGTTCTAGGTGTCGATTCGCGTTTATCTGCAAAAGAGGGCTCTGCCCTCTTTCTTGCTGCTGACTTGTACCTGTATCCCAAGCACTCAGGTTTGGTCCGCTGGGCACTACACCACAAAAACCCCTTATCAGCCGCAGCAACAAGCCACGACTTACGAGGCTGTGCCTGCGGGTTTCGCGCCGATTCATACGCAATTGCTTGCGCGACATGGCTCGCGCGCAATGTCTGGCTTAAAAGACGATCTGGCTTTCCTCAACCTCTGGCGATTGGCCTTGCAGCAAGGCGCACTCACGCCAAAGGCTGAACGGCTCGGCCCTCAGCTGGAAAAGTTAATCGAGGCAAACGCCTTGATGGGTTATGGCTTGCTGCGCTACAGCCAACCGGGCTACGGCAACTTATCGCTGCGAGGCATGCAAGAGCACGAAGGCTTGGCGCAACGCATGCTGCAACGGCTACCTGAACTCTTTGCACAGATCGAACAAAGTGCAAGCGATTCGGGCCAAGTTCCTATCACGGTGCAGCACTCGGGCGTGAACCGAGCAAGGGACAGTGCCCAATCCTTTGTCAATGCATTGATCCTTCAAAAACCTGGACTAAAGGCTGCGGTTGATCCGCGCTTTGTGATGGGTCACCCAGATGACACGCCAAGGCATCAGGCCCAAACCGTCAACCGATTTCTGCTTTATTTTCATCGCCTGAACGCAGGCGTCGACGGTGTTGGACTGCAAGCGTCTGATCCGAAAGTCAAGATCCTCGAAAGCAGTCAACGCTATCAAACCTACAGCAAGAGTTTTCGGGTAACACAAAAGATTGATGCGATTCAAAACTCAGATGTCATGCGCGCCACCGCGTTCTCGGTGCTGCTGCGCTTGTTCAAGCCGGAGTTTTTGATGGCATTGGATCGTGGCAAGGTCATCGCATCCAATACAGGAACCCTGAGCGTCACATCAAAAGACGGCCTTTATTCGGCGCTCCTGAAAGGTGATGGCCGCACACAGATCCGTACCCCTGTGCAAGCTCTGTTCGCACTTTCTTCCGTGTATGAAATTGCACCCGGCCTTCAGCGGGAATTAGGATTTGATTTTGATGAGTACTTCCAGCCAGAAGAGGCAAAAGTACTCGCAGAGGCCAATGACGCTGAAGACTTCTACACCAAAGGGCCGGGCATTGCGGAAGACGAACCGGTGAACCATGCCATGGCAGAAGGCTTGTTGAACGATTTTTTTGAACAAATCAATCACGCACACAAGGGGCGATTTCAAGCAAGCGCAAGCCTGCGGTTTACGCATGCTGAAATCCTGATCCCTTTTGCCAGTCTTTTGAAGATTGCTGGTCTGACCGACCCCTTGGCCTTGAATCAGACCTACGCCTACAGCCGCAGCACATGGCGAGGAGAACTCATCGCGCCTTATGCTGCCAACCTACAGTGGGACACTTATAGAAACCCTGACGGATTACTGATTGTTCGTATGCTTTATAACGAAAAAGAAACGCTGTTCAAGCCGCAGTGCGATCCAGCAAGATTTCACCCGCATAGCTACTTTTACGAATTCAAGGCTCTGATGCGGTGTTACTTAAGCTAAAACAGTCATGCTCGACCGCCTGCCCCTGAGCGAACAAAGAAATCGGTGGCGGTCTTTGGATCGCCATCGAAAAGCCCTGATCGTCAAGCTTTCGCGCAGCCAACGCAGACATGGATGACTCTGGCCAATACCTGCGCTTTCTCTTCACCCTGGTTGCGGTGGTTGATCCCTTCCTCGCGGTGCCCTTCTTCCTTTCGTTCACGCAGCAGCAAAGTCCGCAGGATCGTATGCGTCTTGCCAAGGCGGTATCGCTCACGGTGTTTGCGGTTCTTGCCTGCGCAGCACTTTTTGGTGAGTCGCTACTGCAACTGATTGGAGCAAGTCTGCCAGCCTTTCGCGTGGGCGGCGCGCTTCATCTCGCTTCCCTGGTGGTTTGCATCGGCTTGGTAGCACTGATGACCTGGCTTGTGCTGGCCCAAGCGCAGGTGATCGCCAAGCGATTAAGCCTGACCGCACTGAATGTGGGCACCCGAATCCTGGGCCTGTTTGTTGCTGCGATGGCGATCCAGACCATGGCCGACGGAATGCGTTCCTTGTTCCCTGTTTTGAACGGCTAGGTAAAACCGGGCGCATCAGGTAGGGGATGGTGGGGATCGTCGTGGACTGCTACGTTTGCTCACGTATCCTTACGCAAACTGACCGAAGGTTCGACTACAGTGATGCAGGCGGTGCCACTTCAAGGCATTCGTTCAACACCCAACTGGAGTTCAGTTCACATGTCCAAGCACGATCACCACCATCACGCAGCAAAGCACCATGAAGCTGCCGCGCATCATCATAAAGAAGCGCATAAAGCTCACGAAGAGGGCGATCACCACAAAGCTGCCCACCATCACAAAATGGCTCACGGCCATGCGATCCATGCTCATGAGCATCATGAGCACGCCACCAAGCATCATACAAAGTCGCACTCGCATCATCATCCCGAGCACGCGCATCACAAAGGCTAAAGCTTCAGGCTCGAGTCGGAAACCACCCGAGAGGGTGGTTTTTTGTTTTTAGAACGACTTTGTACTTAGAGCGATCACAGCCTACGATCAGGTCGTCATTTCAGTATGATTGCTCACAGGAACGAAGGGCTGCAGAAACCATGCTCGGGCCAAAAACACGTTAAGCCGAATGACAAAACCTGACTATCTTCAATATGCGCCCTGGCCATCGCCAGACAGTCTATTGAGCCGTCTCGATCAATCGCTAGGCCTCACGCAAACCATCATCAATGCGCTCATCCCGGGCCAGGAAAAGGTCCCACAATTGCCTGGACTCAACCCACCGTATTGGGAGTATGGGCATCTGATTTGGTTCCACGAGTTTTGGGTTCATCGGCATGGAAAGCCGTCAAACCCTTCCTTTTTAGAGCAGGCTGACGCCCTTTTCAACTCGTCAGTGATTGCGCACGCTGATCGATGGAGAGCAGACTTGCCAACGCTTGATGTTTTGACGGATTACGCTTTCGATGTGATGAGGCGTACGACGACCCTGTTGCAATCTGGATCGATGAGCGAAGAGCAGGCTTATTTTGTTCAGTTAGCCCTCTTTCATCAGGATATGCACAATGAAGCCTTTGCCTATATGTGGCAGTTCCTTGGCTATCCTTGGCCGGTTGAAACAGGCCCCGATTTGCCTTGCGATCGAAAAAGCGCTCAGCAATCAGGCTACATCGATTTTTCTCATGCGCGACTGCAGCTCGGTTCAGCCCCGCATACGGGATTCATGTTTGATAACGAGAAATGGCAGCATGAGATCCTTGCCCCGTCATTTTCGATCGCCAGCCATGCGGTAAGCAACGCTGAGTATTTGGAGTTCTTGCTGCTTGGATGCAGTGCAACCGAAGAACGTGCTGCGTTACAACCCGCCTATTGGAGACCTGTGGGCGATCAGTGGTTTGAAAAGTTCTTCGATCAATGGCTCGAAATCGACCTCGATGCGCCGGTCAGGCATATCTCCGCCCATAAGGCAGAACGCTATTGCTCATGGCGAGGTCTGAGGCTTCCTACCGAGCATGAGCTGAGCGTCTTGTTGGCGTCGAGCGGCGTTGCCTGGACGCATCCGAAGCTGTGGGAATGGACCAGCAGCAGTTTTTTGCCCTTTGAAGGCTTCAGTCCGGATCCCTACCACGATTACTCTGCACCATGGTTTGACGGCAAGCATCGCGTGTTGAAGGGCTGGAGCGCGTTCACGGCTTCGGATTTGCGGAGAGCGCAATACCGCAATTTTTACTTGCCTTCAAGACAGGACTTTTTTTGTGGCTTTCGCACCTGTTTAACGTAAAAAAGGTAGGCTCCTGGCCTGTTTGTGTTTGTTTCTTTGTTTGTTTCGCTGTGCGTTTCTCTTTTAGGTTTCTCAACATGATATATAACGGTCGTCTTAGCTCCCTCTCGCATGGCGGTGGCTGCGGTTGCAAGATCGCCCCGGGTGTTTTGAGCGATATCTTGAAATCATCGCCGGTTCGCCAGATTCCTGCGGCACTTCTCGCAGGCAATGACAACAACGAAGACGCCGCGGTTTATCAGTTGAACGACCATCAGGCGATCGTGGCAACCACGGATTTCTTTATGCCGATGGTTGATGATCCCTACCAATTCGGGCGCATTGCCGCGACCAATGCCATCTCGGATATTTATGCCATGGGCGCCCAGCCACTGTTTGCCCTGGCGCTTTTGGGTGTTCCCATCAATGTGCTTCCGCTTGAGGTGATTCAGCAAATCACTTTGGGTGGCGAGTCAGTTTGCGCTGAGGCCGGTATCTTGATAGCCGGTGGCCACTCCATCGATAGCGTCGAGCCCATTTATGGCTTGGTCGCCATCGGTGTGGTGGATCCAAAGCATATGAAGCGCAATAGCGGTGCAAAGCCGGGCGATAGCATCATCTTGAGCAAACCCTTGGGTGTGGGCGTTCTTTCAGCGGCGCTGAAAAAAGAGCAGCTTTCCGACGCCGCTTATCAAGAACTGATCGCGATCACGACCAAGCTGAATAAACCGGGGCAAAGGTTGGCGCAACTCGATACAGTCCATGCCCTGACAGACGTCACCGGTTTTGGCTTGGCTGGGCACCTGCTTGAGTTGTGTCGCGGTGCAAAGCTTTCAGCACAGATCCAGTGGGACGCGATTCCCGTGATCGAAGAAGCCGCCAAACTTGTCAAGGACGATGTCTTTACCGGGGCTTCTGTTCGCAACTGGAGTGGCTACGGCCATGAAATTCAGATGTCTGGAGCCTTGCAAGCATGGCATCAGAATCTGCTCTCGGACCCCCAAACGAGCGGTGGACTGTTGATCGCTTGCGACCCTGAGGCAAGCGATCAAGTCCTTGAAATCCTGCAAGCCGATGGATTTACAAACGCTAAAAATATTGGAACCTTCGCGGAAGGCAGCGGCCTTTCCGTCGTCTGAGCCTGTCTTTCATTCCGTCAAACCCGCTAGGTTTTCGATCGCCCTCCCAAAATTTTTTAGGACCATTCACCATGATCAAGCGTCAAATGCTTCGAACTGTCAGCCTTTGTTTCTTTGCAATCGTTCTTCCCCTTCAGGCTCATGCTGCCGATGTCCTGCGAATCACCACGATTCCTGAAGAGGCGGCAAGCGAACAGATTCGCAAGTTCACGCCCTTGGCCAATTACCTGCAAAAACGCCTTGGGCTCAAGGTGGAGTTTCGTCCCGTAGCCGACTACCCAGCGGCCGTTGAGGCACTGGTAAACAAGCAGATCGAACTCGCCTGGTTGGGCGGCCTGACCTTTGTTCAGGCAGACATCCGATCGGGTGGCAAAGTCATCCCGATTCTTCAGCGTGAGGAAGACAGCAAGTTCCGATCCGTCTTCATCAGTCAGACCAACTCTGGCATAAAAAAGCTCGGCGATCTGAAGGGCAAAACCCTGACCTTTGGCTCTTCCTCGAGTACCTCCGGCCACCTGATGCCCCGCTCCTACATGCTTGAAGCGGGTCTCAATCCTGAGAAGGATCTCTCACGCGTAGCCTATTCCGGCGCACACGACGCTTCGATTGCCGCTGTGGTCAGCGGACGGGTCGATGCCGCGGCGGTCGACATGACCGTCTGGAAGAAGTTCGTCGAGACCAAGCGGGTTGACACAACGAAAGTCGATGTTTTTTACGAGACGCCAACGTTTTTCAACTACAACTGGACCGTTCACGCAGACATGGCACCAGAGCTTCGTCAAAAGATCGAGAGAGCCTTTATCGAACTCAGCGACGCCACGCCAGAAGGTAAAGAAATTCTGAGTCTTGCCCGAGCAACCCGGTTTATCCCAACCAAGGCGGAGAACTACAAGGATATGGAAAAGGCCGCCCGTAGCGCGGGCCTGGTTAAATAAAAGGATTCGCTAGCTCTCATGGAGATTTTGCTGGAGGGGCTCGATGCTCGTCATCGCGCGGTTGCATCCGATGGGCCCAAGGCCTTGCAAAATCTCAGCCTGAGGGTTCAAGCTGGGTCGCATCTTGCGGTCATCGGTCCCTCCGGTGCCGGCAAGACCAGTTTGCTTCAGATCCTCGCCACCGGTCTGCGGCCCTTGGAAGGAAGGCTAAGCATCGGTGGCGCGGACCCATGGACACTCGGCGGTACCGGTCTGAAAAGGCTTCGCTCACGCATTTTCTATGCGCCGCAAGTACCGCCCCTGCCGCCCCGCCAGCGGGTGGTCACCGCACTTTCCAGTGCCAGACTGCCTGAACTCTCATTGGCGGGGTCCATCCTCAACCTCATCAGACCGCAATTCGCGCAACAAGGCTACCAGGCACTTTGCGCTTTTGACCTGGGCGAAAAGCTCTGGCTTCGGGTCGATCGTCTATCGGGCGGGGAGCGCCAGCGCATTGGGTTGGCCAAGGCCTTCATGTCGTGTGCAGAAGTCTGGCTGGTGGATGAGCCCCTATCGGCTTTGGACCCAAAGCGCTCCCAGCAGGCAATCGAAGCCTTGCTTGAGGAGGCCACCCGTCGAGGCGTCACGCTGATTGCGACACTGCATCAGGTCGAGGTCGCAAGGCAGATGTTTCCGCGAGTCATTGGCCTAAGAGAGGGACAATTACGATTCGATCTACCGCGGGAATCGGTCACCGACGCCGCGCTCCGGGAACTCTACAACCAATACGAGTATGAGTTGGAGCAGACCCCAGTCGGCCCTGGCAGGGAAGCTAGCCTGATGCTGCCCGCTTCCAATTCACCTGTCATCGCGTGTCGCTGACACCCTCGCCTGACCCAGCCACCCGAGATCCGGCATGGCTCGGCCGCGTATTCTGGACCAGTGTTTTGGCGGTCTTGCTCATGCCGACCTTTTACGCGGTCGAGTTCAAGCCTTGGGTTTTTCTCGAACCCCAAAACCTTAAAGTCACCGCGAACTTCCTGGGTGACTTCTTTCCGCCGGTGTTTCAAAGCGAGTTTCTGCTGTTGCTCCTCAAGGATGCCTGGACGACGATTGCGATTGCTACAGCTGGCATGGCGCTTGCTCTGGTTTTTTCCGTCCCACTTTCGATTGCCGCAAGCAGCGCGCTGTCGGTTTCCTCTCTCACTGGCCCCATGCACCCAGTCGGGTTTCTTGTTCGCCAATCGATTCGCTGGCTTTTGATCGTTCTAAGAAGCATTCCGGAACTTGTCTGGGCGCTCATCTTTGTTCGGGTGGTTGGGCTCGGTCCTGCTGCCGGCGTCTTGGCTATCGCAGTGACCTACACAGGCATGCTTGGGAAGATCTATGGTGAGATTCTCGAGAGCGGAGACACACAGACCAGCAGGGCGATTCTGGTCGGTGGCGGAGGTCGATTACAGGCTTTTTCTTATGGTTTGTTGCCTCAGAACGCTACCGAGCTTCTTAGCTATTCTGTTTATCGCTGGGAATGCGCCATTCGGTCCTCGGCTGTCTTGGGCTTTGTTGGCGCCGGTGGTCTTGGTCAGCAAATGGATGCCTCCATGAAGATGTTCAATGGGGGCGAAGTTGCCACCATTTTGATGGTGCTGATGCTTCTGGTGGCGATGGCTGATCAGATCAGCAGTTGGATGCGCAGGGCTGTTCAATGAAAACCGCTGGTCTTGCGCCACCGACGCCACCGAGCATGATCCGATGGGGATGCGGCATTTGCTGGGGCATGGCAGGCCTGGCGGTCTTGGTGGCATTAAGCTTTTGGAGTCTGGATCTGGGGCTTCATCGGCTCTTTTCCGGTGCCGCACTTGAGCGCATGGGACGATTCATCCTTGAACTTTCTCGACCTGAAGTCTCAGCCGACTTTTTGGATAAGCTTGGACAAGCCGCCTTCGAAACCCTGGCCATGTCCTTTGTCGGCACGCTGCTCGCTGCTGTGGCGGGCCTGGTCCTGGCATTTCTGGCAAGCGACGGACCGGACAGTCGCCCGACGATCCTAGCCCTCTCGCGACTCTTGCTGAATCTGCTGCGCTCAGTTCCAGACCTGATGTGGGCGGCCCTGTTGATTATCTCTTCCGGTCTTGGCCCGATGGCTGGCACGCTGGCACTCGCGCTTCACACCGCTGGCGTGCTGGGTCGGCTTTTTGCCGATGCCAGCGAGAACGCTGCCGACCACGAGCGAGCCTGCTTGAGACTAGCCGGTGCAAGTCCCATCCAGTGCTTTCTTTATGTAACCCTGCCCTCCATCATCCCTCAGCTTTTGTCATACACCTTGTATCGATGGGAAAACAACATTCGCGCTGCGTCCGTGCTTGGCGTGGTCGGTGCAGGCGGACTAGGGCAAATGCTGTCCTACCACATGGGGCTCTTTCAGATGAGCGAGACGAGCAGCATTCTGATCACGATGATCCTGCTCGTGGTCTTGGTGGACTCTGTTTCTTATGTCACCCGACGAAACCTGATGCGCTAGTGGGAACGAACAGGCGCGCCATTTAAAGAGCGATCACGTGATTCAAGGCCATTTAGCAGCCAGCGCGCTGACAAACGAGATTGTTTCTGGTCTTTTGCAAGATCAGCCCTCAATATCCCCGAAGTATTTTTACGATGAAATCGGATCGCATCTGTTTGAAGCCATCACCTGTTTGAAGGAGTACTACCCCACACGCGTAGAAAAACAAATCATGCAGCAATATCGTGGAGCGATTGCTTCGGCGATTGGCGCCTGCGATGTTTTGCTGGAACTGGGTGCTGGCAACTGCGAAAAGGGCAGCGCATTGTTTCCAACGCTGAATCCTGCAGCGTACCGAGCGCTTGATATTTCAAAAGATTTTTTAGAGCGAGCGGTGTCTCGCTTACAGAAAGACTTCCCCGCCATTTGCATGCAAGCACAAAGCTGTGATCTGCAACAAGAGCTTGTGTTTCCGGATTTGAGCGCTCGCAAGAAAGTGTTTTTTTACCCAGGCTCCTCCATTGGAAACTTCGATCCAGACGAGGCACTCGAACTGTTTCAAAAAATTGTGAAAGCTTGCTCAGGCGATGGAGGTCTACTGATTGGCGTGGATTTGCTGAAAGACCGGGATGTTCTTTATCGGGCCTATAACGACAGCCTTGGCGTGACCGCGGCCTTCAACAAAAATGTGCTCCTGCACCTCAATCGACTTGTCGGGACCGATTTTGATCCAGCGTATTGGTCGCATGACGCACTGTTCAATGAAACAAAGCAGCGCATCGAGATGTACCTCTGCGCCACCACCAAGCAGCGGGTTTCATGGCCCAGCGGAGAACGGGAGTTTGCGAGAAACGAAAGGATTCATACGGAGAACAGTTATAAATACGATAGACAAGCCTTTGAATCGCTCTTACTGCGCGCAGGCTTTGGCCATGTGCGCTCCTGGACTGATGCGCAGCACTATTTTTTAGTGAGCTACGCTGCCGCTTGATGGCGTTTTCGCATCAGGTGCAAAGCCCTCAAGCAGTTTTTGTATTGATGCTTGTTCGAGTTCCGGCAGCGTGATGTGATGCTGTGCGGAAATCGCGTCACACAGGCTCTGGTAGAACTCTTGATCGAATTCGGCCTGAGCAAGAAGCTTGGCCAAAGCAGCTTGATCTCCTACCGGGAAGTAAGCCGGGTAGTTTTCCCCGAGCAAACCCCGGTTGCCTGCGATGTCAGAGGCAATCACGGGGATGCCCATCGCAATGGCTTCTGACACAACATGCGCACCGCCTTCCATGATGCTCGAAATCACCATCAGGTGTGAGCGAGATAGCCACTGCAAGGTGTTTGCATGGCTACGCTGTCCTAACCATCGGTAACGGTCAAAGCTTTTTTCAAGCGCTACAGCCCTCGATTCAAATTCTGGGCTCATTGCCTTACCCAACTGTACAAGCCTTAGCCGGCTTTTAGAACGCAAAGACGAAAGACTTTCAGCAGCGCAAAAAGGATCTTTTTCAGCCCGAAGATGGCCGATAACAAGGGCCAAAAAGCTCCGTGCCGGAGGGTTCTTTCTTTTAGGCGCTTTGACGGACTGGTAAATCACCTGCACTTTTCGATGAAATCCTTCGGGCAAGGCATTCATCGCAGCGGGTTGAAGCACCACAATCGCATGAGACGCCTCCATGGACATCACAACCTTTGGCGAGCTCTGTAAATCACGGTAAATGTCGGTTCCCGTCATGATCAGCACCAGTGGGCGATCAGGGTGTGCATCTTTAAATCGTTGAATCGAGTCGTAGCTTCGCAGGCCATGGAGTGCAATCAGCAGGTCACAGGCCTGCCCCGACCATTGCTCCGAAACCGTACTTCGGTAATGCAAAGCTTTTAAGAATCGCTGCCAGCGTAAAGCGGTAATGCGGTTACCGTGGAGCGATCCGGCAGGCGCAGGCGTTACGATTTCTATATCCCGTATCACTGGTACTTTTCCCTGTAGCTGACTGTCGACTGAATGGTCTGCGCGAAAAAGAAAGCGCGAAGGAAAACTGACTTGGGCCTTTCCTCAGCGCGAGTGCCGCTGCACAAAGCCTTGATAAAGGCTCAGCAGCATTTGAAGCAGCGCTGCAAAACAGGCTGCAGGAATTGCCCCGGCAAGCATCATATCGTTGTTGTTTGTGGCTAAACCCTGGGCGATCCGTTCACCATAACCCCCTGCTCCCACGAAGGCCGCGATGGTTGCGGTACCGGTTGCCGTGATTGCTGCAATCTTCATGCCGCTGATGATGCTTGGCATCGCCGCGGGCAACTCGATTTTCCACAGGCAGATCCATCGTTTTGCCCCGAGCGCTCGAGCAGACTCACGCAAAACGGGATTGACGGTCAAAAGGCCCGAATGGGTGTTTTCAATGAGCGGCAACAGTGCGTAAATTGATAACGCCGTGATGGCTGGAACCAGCCCAATCCTCTCGAAAGCTGTGATTAAAAATGCGAGCAGGGCCAGGGAAGGGATGGTCTGAAACACCCCCGAAAGATTTAAGAGCTGGCTGCCCACAGCCGGATTCCAAAACGTAAAGATGCCAAGCGGCACACCGATCAACACCGCAATCAACAATGACGCGAGCACCAAGATCGTATGCTCATAGGTGAGTCGGAAAAAATCCGGACCGAAAAGTTGCTTTAAAAAGGCCTGCGATGGCGGGCTTATGTTCTCGTTTGCAAGAAATGCGGCAGCAACACCCGAAGGAGACTGCGCCCTCATTTCAACGGCTGCATTCATCGTTTGCATTTGCGTTTGCGAGATCGCATCAGCCAACGTCGAGAGCGCCTCGATAGCCTTGGGTTTATCGCTGAACCTATCAATCCGATAGAGCAACACCGCCTGATACGAGGGAAAGAAATGTTGGTCGTCGGTCAAAAGCACGATGTCGCCGTGACTTAACTGCGCATCCGTGGTGTAGGCATCAATCAAATCGATCTGTTTTTCTTTCAATGCGGTGTAGCTCAAACCATGGTCAAGACCTTTTGCGCTGAAGCCTGAGAGGCCGTATCGTTTTTGAATCGCAGGCCAGCCATCAGACCTGCCTAAAAATTCATGCGAAAAACCAATCTTCAGACTGGGGTGTTGCACAAGATCGGAAATGCTTTCAACATTGAGCTCTTTCGCCTGCTCTTTTCGCATGGCTAGCGCGTAGGCATTTTGAAAGCCCAGCGTGACATCGGCTCGAATGTTCAGGGGTTTGAGTCTTTCGTTGATTTGCGCAAGCGATAAGACGCTAGTTTCCTTCAAGATTTCTTTGGTGATGGTTCCGAGGTATTCGGGGTAGACATCAATGTCACCTTGCAAGAGCGCGGCAAACAGAATGGCAGTGTTGCCCAGACCTAATTTGGTATTGATTTCATAATCGGTACGGCGCCTAAGCGTCTGGGCCACGATCTCAGCGACGATATACGATTCAGTAAAGCGCTTGCTGGAGACGGTTACCGACGCTGTCTTTTTGTCAGCGCTTGCTGCGCGTGCAAGCTCAGATGCACACAGCCAAAGCGTGATAAGAAGCGTCACAAGGACAAAGCTTCTCTTGAGTACATCGATGTTGAACAACTTCACCGAGGCCCGCATCACGTCAGCAAATCTTTTACGTTATCCAATCGATAACACTCTTTTTGGCCGTTTGAGGCTGCTCGGGACTGTAGGTCGTTAAACCAGGAACTTGAGCGCTTCGTCGTAGCGGGCGTCCGGCAATAGCCTTTAATTCACCAGCCAACACGCTGACCATGACGCATCGGACGCCCCCTGGTTCAACGGTCTTGGTTTGCGGTAAGGCCAGGCTCAAATGCCGAGCATTTTTTTGGCTTCAGCAAGCGCTTTCATGGATTCGTCGTGCTTCCCGGCCTTGTGTAATTTTTCACCATCCTCACGCAAAGCCTTCACCTTCGTCATATCGGTGCTCGATAGCTTTGCAGAAGGCATTTTGGCGTCAATCGCCTTCATTTCGTTGGGACAGTTATGGGCAGAGGCTAGACCGGAGAATAAAAAGAGCACAGCAATGAGGACTTGTTTCATGATCGAATCCTTTGAAGTTTCGTGGTGTGCAAATCGACTCAAGGATCAGGGCAGGGGAAATTCAGGCTATGGACCATTCGGCCAGGTAACTTTTGCCTGGCAAATCCGACGCTTCATCGGCGTTGCGAGATCCTATCACTCATAAACCGAAAATACGATCCACCCCTTGGGCAACTCAAGCCCTCCCTCATCCCAAGCGCAAAGGGATGGTGGCTGCAGTCGATTGACGCTTTTACCCATCATTTTTGTCAGGTAACAAGCTGTTGTTTTTGTCAGGCAACAAGCTGTTGTTTCGCACTGGCGGCTGCTCGGCCCTCAACGCGTCGTGAGGGTACAACTTAAAGAACGAATCGCTTTCCAGAACATCTGCCTGTAACCACGCCTCATAGCGTTCCTCAGGGAGGATCACGACCATGCGTTTTTCATCCTGTGGCTTGTGGAACTGATTCATCAGCGGGTGCTGGTCGGCATTCATCGTCAACATCGTAAAACTGTGAAGGGTTTCCCCCAGCGGTGACCTCCACCTCGCCCACAACCCCGCAATGCCCATCGGTTCACCGTCTTGGCGCGAAATTCGGGTGGCGATTGCCTTGCCAGATCGCCAGTCGGGTTCGTAGATCGCGTCGGCTGGAATGATGCAGTGCTGGGCTTTTTTCCAGGCATCGCGAAAACTCGGTTTGGACGCTACGGTTTCTGTCCGGGCGTTATAGGTTTGACGCGCGATCTTCGTATCTTTGGCCCAATGCGGAATCAAGCCAAAGGATCCAAGCACGCCCTCACGTTCAGGCACAGCCTCATCGCCCGCGTTTGCGAATTCATGTCGTCGCACAAACGGTCCAAGATAACCAGGCCACAGGTCCCATCGGCCTCCCTCCGGTACGTCGACCAGCTGAAAGCGCGTTTTGAGTCGTTGCCGGTCACGTACGGCTTCATAGTGACTGCACATGCTGCGATGTTATCAACTCGGCCATGGAGTGCCTGCAAGCGTTGTCCTATCTCTGATTTACGGGCGCTGCAGCCTGACTTACCATGTAAGGTCAATCTAAGCGAGACTTTTGACAAGGCTTTAGCCGTGGATCAACACCCAGCCCTCTTGATGCCGCCAGATGGCGCTGCCAAGGCTCCACGCCCATCCTGGATCGTCATGCTAGCGTCGGCCTTGGCAGGCGGCGTTGTTGCTTATCTGGGCATTAGGGTACTCATTCATGCCGGCCTTGCCGAGGCCTTGTTGAATGCCGACGGCCACGACTGGCCATTGGTGATTGGCGGCTTGCTGCTTGCGACCTGGATAAGCATTACGGTTCATGAGTTGGGGCATTTGGCGGGCGCTGTGTTGTCGGGACTTTCACCGCTCATGCTGTTCTCCGGACCGCTGCAAATCGAGTTTCGAAGCGATAGGCCGTATGGCTCGTTCAATCGCCATCGCGCGACTTGGGGTGGCCTTGCGGTTGCAATACCTGGGCGGTCTCATGGGCTTGGTAAAAGGCAAGCCATCTGGATGGTGGCGGGTGGCCCGATGGCTAGCGGGCTTGCCGCGTTGGCATGTTTCGTTCTCATTCCGTCAACCGGCGGTATCGCATCGTTATGGATCTTACAAGTTGGCCTGTTGTCGGCGGCCATAGCCATGGGCACTCTGATCCCCCTGCAGTCAGGAGGGTTTGCTTCCGACGGACGGCAACTATGGCAACTGCTTCGCGGAAACAAGCAGGCCCTTCAACGGCTTAGACTCGCTGCAATCATCGGTCGAAATTTCTCCGGACATCGCCCTGCCGACTGGGATTTGGACGAGCTACAGAGCATCGTGCAAGAGTCGACGCAAGCCATGCTCAAAACTTCCGCGCTACTGCTCGCAGCGCAGGTCCTCGACGATCGGCCTGATGATCAACATGCCCGCGCCGGTTTTGAGGCTCTCGCCAAGGATTTGTGTGCGGGAGGACTTGCAGCCTACCCGCTTCCTTTCCGTGCGGCGCTCGTCTTACCCATTGTGATCTATCTTGCCCAACGTTGCGGTAACGCCGATGCGGCTCAGCGATGGCTTGATGCGGTTCCAGCTGGCGTGGAAGAGCCCCACGAGCGACTGCATGCGAAATCTGCAATTTGTAAACTCCGCGGTGAAGCGGCCAAGGCCCAAGCCTTTGCCCTTGAAGCGCTCCAAAAGTTATCAAAGAATCCGCCCACTGGACTGCGGCTGATGGCAAAGGAGCGCCTCCAGGATCTTGCCGGCGAACCGCATGTCGGCAGACCTTAGCCGATGCTGCTAGGCTTGAGGTGCCGTGGTTTATTGGACTGACATGAGTCGCTTCCTTTTGTTGCGCTTTCTTTTTTTAGCCGCCCTGCTCAGCTGCAGTGAAGCGTTGGCGCAGCATGCTGCAAATCCCTCGCGCTACAGCCAATCACCCGCCAGCCCCGATGGCATCGGGAAAATCTACATGGGACGGGAAATCTCAGCGGTCATGGGATGGCAAGGCGCAGCATGGCTTGAGCGCGAAGAGCGGAATCGGGAAGAGCGTACCGACCTGTTGCTCGCTGCACTGGCGTTGCAACCCGGCACGGTTGTCGCCGATATTGGGGCCGGTACCGGTTATCTCTCCCGGCGTATGGCTCCAGCCGTGATGCCCGGCGGCAAGATCTTGGCCGTTGATGTGCAACCCGAAATGGTAAACCTCATCATGGCCGGAGCCAAGCGCAGCGGGCTGACACAGATCGAAGCGCGCCTGAGCGCGGTCGACGACGTGAAGCTGCCGGTTTCGTCGGTGGACCTGGCCATCATGGTTGACGTGTATCACGAGCTCGCCTACCCCTATGAGGTGATGGCGAGCTTGCTCAAGGCCTTAAAGCCCGGCGGACGCATTGTCTTTGTGGAGTACAAGGCTGAGGACATTCGCGTACCCATCAAGGCACTACACAAGATGAGTGAGGCTCAGATCAAGCGGGAGGCTGCCGTATTCCCGCTGGACTGGGAACGGACTGTGAGCACACTGCCCTGGCAGCATATGGTGGTGTTTCGCAAGCGGGACTGATTTCAGGAAAACAAGCTTCAAGCACGAATCGCGAGCACCAGGCGAAGCGGACGCGGCACTAACCAGACTGGTCTTATCGAACCGATTGCATCGAGAAGCTTTCGCCTGGCTACGACCTCATCGGGCAGGCAATAAATCCGCCGAACCGATGTATTCTTTAAATTGCTTGCACCAGATCAAGACGCTGGAAACCTCGTTGAGATTCTCCGTTTTAAGCAGGTAGTAAGCCGCGCCATTGGGTTTTATCAAGCGTCCAACCTCTACCTGCTTGCTGCTAAATTCCGGGTTGTCCTTGATCGCCGGCCCGCTGCTCACATAGACGTGATAGTCCGGACCTGGGCTCGATCGAAAGTCCTCTCCAGATTGCAAGAACAACTGATGACCCGTGCGAATCAAGTACCAGGTACCAGATGCGTTGTGCACCGGGTCTTGGCCTTTTGCCTTCGTATCGATCTCGCCCTTCTTTAAGACCTCACCGACCATTTTCTTGTGATCTGCAAAGCGAGCCCTTAGATCCTGGACATGACCACGGATCGCGTCGAGCACTTGCGCATTGACTTTGCCAACAAGCGTGATGGTCAGCAGCAAAGCGAATAACAGTTTGAAGATCATCGCTGCTATTGAATCACGATCAAGGATGGGCGAGCAACACGCGACGCAAAGTACGAAAGGACTGATTTCAGGTTGAGCGAGACGGAGCTCTTTCAGCCGACCGAGCATCGACAATAGGTCCTTGCTCAAGACCTAGGGCGAACAAACTCCGCTGATCTGCCCGATTCCAAGGCAGACTGAATCATGAGCATCATGAAATTCGTGCTGATGCATTTTGGCGCACTCATCTAAAAACTGTGCAAAATCTTCAAAGCACCGGCGCATGACAATGTCTACTGTTTGGGTGAACATGGATGACGCTGCCAACAAGCGAGGTTCTTTATGCAAACAAGCAATGCGGCTGCGTGGCCAGGGTGGCCAGAATGGGGTTGGACAACACTGTCATGGGCCTCCAAGTGCTTGATAGCCTATGGTGCCTTGATGTGGCTTGCCTGTGGGCTCACCTACCTGTTGTCACTGAGCGATGCGCGCACGCTGCGAGAGGTTGGCATCTGGATCAAACCGATGAAGTTCATGGCTGCAAGCGCATTGATGGCCTGGACAACCGTATGGGTCACACAACTAGCTCATGCGCCAGTTTCGGATGGACAAGCCTTCAAGGGCATTTGCCTGCTGCTGGTTGTGACCTCCTTGTTCGAGGTGGTCTACATCACCTACCAGGCGTCTCAAGGTGCCGCTTCTCACTACAACACCAGCGACCGTCTGCACACAATCTTATTTGCTGTCATGGCCATCGCTGCGGTTGGCCTCACAGCATCACAGGCCTGGTTGGCCTGGGCAATCTGGAAGGCCCATGGCGCAAGCCCCTTATCGGTGACGGCCTGGGGGGTCATCACGGGCTTGACGCTCACCTTTGTACTGTCCACCGTCAGCGGATTCCTTTTGGGTGGGAACCAGCCTCCGGCTGGGCAAGGCCTGCCCTTTGTGGGTTGGCATCTCTACAAAGACATTCGTCCATCCCATTTCCTCGGCGTGCATGCCCAACAACTGATTCCATTGTTAGGGCTTGTCGCAGACCGGTTCCTGGGGAATCACGCAACAACCGCACTAGCTGTTGGATCAAGCGCCTACCTGATGCTATGGACCCTGCTGACCTGGGCGAGCCTGAGCCGATAAAGACGGCTGGCTAGGGCCTTGACCCCCAAATCGCCGGGGGTTATCCCAGGCTGATTCGGATCTCAGGTATGGTCTTGTCAAACACAAAGGCTTTCATTGCACGCTTTACCCTGTGCTTTCCATCATCACATTCTATCCAGGAGCTTTCCGATAAAGTCATTCCTGTCCTTGATCGCAGCCACTTGTTTTTCGAGCCTTGCCTTGGCGAGCGATTGCTCGTCGATGATAACGAGGACGACGAACGCCTCGGCACCGAGCGCCACGAATGTTGCCGACAACAGCAAGCGTTTGCCAGAGGTCGCGAAGGCTACGCCGCAGACGCCAAAGCAGGATCACTTTCCGATCGGTACAGGTGATGGCCGAACTCGATGAATTTCTCAAGCGGGTGAGCCATCCTGGCGTTGCAGTATCTGAACGCTTGTTCACCGCGATGCGAGGGCAGGCATCCAAAACGCCAATATGTCCTGAAACTCCCTACCTGGATGGCCGACGCACGCTTGTTACCGGAGGGAACGCCGGCATCGGTTATTGGATTGCGCAAGGGCTTTCCATGCGTGGCGCCTCGGTGATGATTTCCGCCCGCCGTGAGGCGCAACTGCGAAACGCCACAGAAAGCATTGGAAAAGAAACAAGAAATCTCGTGGAGTACACGCCGCTTGACCTCGCTGATTTGCGCAGCGTCTCTGAAGCAGCGGTAAAAATCACAAGAGCGGCCAAAGAGGATCCTTTTGATATTGTCGTGCTCAATGCGGGTATTTGGCCTAAAAAATATGCGCGTTCCGCCCAGGGCCACGAAATCGCGTTTGCCGTCAATGTTCTCGGGCATCACGCACTGCTCAAGCGCTTACTTGCTCGCGGCATGATTGCAACGGATGCCCGCATCGTGGTTCTTACCGGCGACATTTACGTTATGGCGCGTGAATGCACGCCCGATTTTAAGTACAGCGGCGCCTACGGAGGGATGCTTGCCTATTGCCGAAGCAAGCTCGGCAATCTTTGGTTTGCCGCGGAATTTGCAAAGCGCCACCCTTTGCTGGAAGTCGTCGTTGTCCACCCCGGCGTTGTCGCATCGGGTTTAGTGTCCGGAGAGCACGGCATCCTGTCCACCCTCAACCGCGGCTTTTTGCTATCCCCGAAAATGGGTGCACAAACACCACTGGTCGCTGCAACCCAACCCGGACTCGGCCGCGCGATCTATTTGCACAACACCGCTGGCCACATGAAACTGTCTGCTGAGGATCCCGCTGTGAACGCGACCGCATCTGCTAAGTTTTGGAGCACACTCGAATCGCTCGACGGTTTAACCTGAGTCGAGCGCTTGATCGGTCTGGCCGATGCTTTCCTTGAGGGGTTCGATTGTGAAAAGCACAAATGTCATAAGTCTTGAAACGCTCGCATGCAGTGCTGGCTGGCGAAACTACTATTTTGTCAAGGTCATGACCGATGAGGGTGTGGTCGGTTGGAGTGAGTTTGATGAGGGGTTCGGATCACCGGGCGTTGCCGCGGTCATTGAGCAGCTAAGCCCTCGCATCATTGGCCAGTCGGTCATGCAACATGAGCGGATCCGCGAAGAACTTTTTTGCGCCACCCGTCCCGGTGCCGGTGGTGTCGTTGGGCAAGCACTCGGAGCGATCGAAAATGCTTTGCTTGATGCGAAGGCAAAGACGCTGGGCCTGCCTTGTTATGAACTGCTTGGGGGCAAGATTCGCGATCGATTACCGGTTTACTGGTCGCACTTTGTGACCTGGCGGGCGGGACGCATACCGCACTATCAACCCGAGATCAAGGATCAATCGGGCGTTCGTGCCATGGCCAAAGAGGCTGTTGAGCGTGGATTTTCTGCGGTGAAGACCAACATCTGGCGTTACGAGCAAGGAGGGATTGCAGGATGGGCGCCTGGCTTTGGTAACCCTTTTGCACCGCCCCTTAATGTGGAGCGGAAAATCCTGAATGGTTTGCGTGAGCATCTGCAAACGATCAGAGATGCGGCGGGCCCCGATTTGGAGGTCTTGCTCGATTTGAATTTCAACGCAAAGACAGAAGGTTTTTTGAAGATTTTGCGAGCAGTTGCTGATCAAGATCTCTTTTGGGTGGAAATCGATAGCCGCGATCCTGATGCGCTGGCCTACATTCGCGCTCACAGCCCGCACCCGATTGCATCGTGCGAAACCCTCATTGGCGTGCAGCAGTTTTTGCCCTTTTTACGTCGGCAGGCTATTGATGTAGCCATCATCGATACACCCTGGAACGGTGTTTGGCAGTCGATGAAAATTGCAGCCGTTGCCGATGCTCACGAAGTCAACGTCGCTTGTCACAATTTTTATGGTCATCTTTGTACAATGATGAACGCGCATTTTTGTGCAGCGGTGCCAAACTTGCGCATCATGGAAGTGGACATCGATCGGATCGCCCTGGATAGCGCCTTGTTTACCCATGAGCCTGAGTACCAGGATGGCCATTTGATCATGCCTGACCGTCCTGGCTGGGGAACCGAACCGATCGAAGCGGTCATCCACGCGCATCCTCCCATCAAAGCCCACGGCCTGATGGGGCGAAGTCGAACCCAGACCTAGCTAAGGCAAGCGCAGCGACAACCTTCAACGCAGAGTCGGCGCAGGGGCCCTTGTCTAAAAGTCATGCCCCGGTAGGCCCCGTTATGCACACCGCTTAGCGCTCTCCCCACCGCCGAGCGCCCTCGGTGAGCTTGAAGCGAGACGCTGCGAATCGCAGCGCAATCAGTCCACGCGTTTTTCGGCATTTGTCTTGCGGTGTAAGTATGATTACTTACGGAGGCTTTTATCATTCGTCCTTGGGACTTTTCAAAAAGCTCCGCGCCGTGTTTTTTGTAAACAATTTAAAGGGTTTTCCATGGCCGACGCTGTGTTGATCATTGTTGCTGTCCTCGGTATTGGTTTCGTCGCCACCCGTTTGTCCGAGTGGATGCGATTGCCCCACAGCGTATTCCTGGTGGTCTTGGGATTGGCCGCCGGATGGGCCCTACGCTCACTTGATCCGGCGTTCATCACGCCGCTGACCGCGAACTTCCCCGAAATCATCCTCTATGTGCTGCTGCCCCCCCTGATTTTTGAGTCCGCCTACAACATCGACCTCAAGGCGCTGCAACGAGATCTTGTGCCTGTCACGGCGCTGGCTGTGGTGGGTCTGATCCTGTCAACCATCATGGTCGGCTGGGGCATCCATTGGGGTCTGGCCATCGCCCTCATGCCTGCTTTGCTGTTTGGAGCCCTCATCTCGGCAACCGATCCGGTCGCTGTGGTTGCCCTTTTCAAAGAAGTCGGTGCGCCCAAGCGCTTGAATCTTCTGGTCGAGGGTGAGTCTCTGTTCAACGATGGCACCGCCATCGTAGCCTTTACCGCACTCTTAGGCCTGCTCTCGGTTTCGACCGTCACGAGCGAGCATATCGGGCAAGCACTGGTGCGATTTTTGCTGGTCTTTTTTGGAGGCGTTGCAATTGGCGGCGTCATCGCTCTACTTCTCTCACCGGTCGTTCATTTTTGCCGCAACGGTACAGCGCAAATTGGTCTCACGATTGTTGGCGCTTATGTCAGCTTCATCGTTGCCGACCACTTTCTGCATTTAAGCGGCGTGATGTCAACCGTGGCCCTTGGCTTGTTTATGGGTACCCGGGCGCGATTGGAGTTCAACCGCGAGGCTTTGCATGGCATGGGCCACATGTGGGAGTTCATGGCATTAGCAGCAAACACCGTTGTTTTCATTGCCGTGGGTCTCACGGTGGACACGCAATTGTTATTAAAATCGGTAGAGTATATTCCTTTAACTTTGTTGATCGTTACAATTGCCCGAGCTATTTCCATCGTTGCCGTGGTACCGCTTTTGAACAAACTCAAGCTATGCCAACCGATCAGCATGAGCTATCAATTCATCATGTTTTGGGGCGGTCTGAGAGGTGGACTTGCGCTCGCACTGGTGTTGCTCCTCCCGGACAGTCTGGCGGAAAAGCCCTTATTTCTAGCGCTTGCCACATCAGTGGTGCTCACGACCTTGCTGATCAATGCACTCACGATTGGCCCCGCCTTGCGTTGGCTGGGGATCGACCGGTTGACTTCGGAGGAACAATCGATTTTCAGGCATTCACTGGCCAAGCTTTGGCAATCGATCTATAACAGTTTGCATAACGATACAAAAGGTGGACTTTTATCGCCACAGGTGGTTGATCGCTTTGTGCGACAAACTGTGCCCCTCACCCGACGCCAACTGCCAAACCATCAGCAAGACGATGAAAGCGAACTGCACATCGGATTGCGTTCAGCCCTGCTTCAAGAGGCTTTGTATTATGAGAGGGAGATGGAAGATGGACTGCTTGCAAAAGCAGGCTATCTCGACCTCAAACACTTTACGCAAGAGCGGCTCCACGTGTTGGACCACGATGGCCCGAGCGCACTTGCAAGGACGCTGTTTACGCTGATTCCTATTGATCGTCCTTGGGACGATTGGCTTGAGAAATTCAGCACAAGTCTTTATGTGAGCATCAAGGAAAAGCGCCTCTCCCGTCTGCTCAATGCATTATTCCACCTGGAACGGGGTTTGCATCACGTCATCGACCGTTTAGAAGATGATTCGGTCCGCTCCTATCTTGAGCGCGAATCGAGCCTTATCTACCAGCAGTACACCCAGCTCTGCCAAGCCTACCCTCATCTCTTGTTTCAGGTGCAAGGCGACTTTATTGCCCGGTCCTTGGGCCTGCAAACCGAACGATGGCTTGATCGATCGTTCAGGAGCGGCTTGATTACTCGCGCGGTTTATAACAAAGTCACCGAGGCGATACATGAACAGGAAGCGAAAGCGATGCAAATGTTGGAGCAATTTCAGCACCCCTCGCCTAGCGATCTGATTGCTCACGCAAGCCCATTTCACCACTTGAGTGCCGATAGGATTGCTGATTTGGCACGCAATGCTCAGCCTCGCATCCTGCACAAGGGAGAATCGTTCAGTCTTGGTGGCGAAACCCACGCGGGTTTTCTGGTTGTGAAGTCAGGCATGTATGAACACGTGCAAAACACGAAGGATCACCGGCGTCATGCGCATTTTATTACTGGTGACGCTGTAGACGGACTGAATGAAACGGGCGTGCTCAAGACCGTGGTCCCTGGTGAAGTCTTGCTGGTTTCCCGGCCGCTAACAGGCTAGGGACCCATCCCCAAGAGATCGCTTCCGCAACCATGGCATCCGCCGAGCCAGACATTCGCATTGACAATTATGTTGATATCATCTTAAATAGTGTATGGCCAACGCGCGCAGAGCTTCAGTAAAAAGGCAAGACCTCGCTTCGATCGGCGAGCGTTGCACCTGCCTCGCACTTCGAAGTGCAGCCCGAACAGTCGCAAGAATTTATGACGAGGCCTTGCGTACCGTTGCCTTAAACAACGGTCAGTTCTCAATACTGGTTGCGGTGTCAGCGATGCAACCGGTGTCGATTCAGGGCTTGGGCGAGCGCCTCGGTATGGACAGAACGACCGTGACGGCAGCACTCAAGCCCCTCCAACGGCGCGCACTGATTGTTATTGATATTGCTGAAGATGATCTTCGCGGGCGCTGTGTGAGTCTGACGCCAGTCGGTCGCAAGCTACTCAAACGCGCCGTGCCGTTGTGGGAAAAGGCTCAAGAAAGTATTGCATTGCTTTTGGGTGGTGAAGCTTCGGCGTTTGACATCAGAAATAAACTTGCCGCTATTCACTAATGCACGATAAATACTAATGCGCGCTGAATGTTTTAGATCTAAAAAGTTGATATCAACTGAAAGATGTGAAGTTCAAGATGAAACATCAAATCCAAAGTAAGGGCGTGTACCCGCGCGCGCTTCGTTTTGGCACCGGTTCGCCATGGCGGGTGTTTGCCATGGTTGCGGTCGCGGTGTTTCTTGTTTCCTTGGATTCCACGATTGTGCTTGCGGCCTTCCCGGCGCTGCGGGATGCCTATGCTGGCGTCTCAGCAGCGAGCCTATCCTGGGTACTGAACGCCTACACCATTCTCTATGCAGCCTTGCTGGTCCCCTCGGGTCGGATGGCCGATGCTTTTGGCAGACGGTGGCTCTTTCTGCTGGGGCTGGGTGTGTTTGGCTTGGCATCCGCATTAGCCGCCATCGCTCCCGACCCGTGGACCTTGGTCCTCACGCGGGCGCTACAAGCAGCAGGCGCAGCAGCCCTGACGCCTGCTTCCTTGGCCTTGATCCTTGTGGCCTTTCCCATCCAACAACGCGCCATGGCTGTGGGACTGTGGGGTGCGATGGGCGCATTGGCGGCGGCAGTCGGTCCCTTTGTGGGTGGATGGTTGGTTCAGTGGGCCGGGTGGCAGTCGGTTTTTTGGGTCAACGTGCCGATTGTGATCGTGGCGCTTTGGCGCGCAGGCCTGGGCTTGGAGGAGTCAAAAGCGCAGCAGGCTACAGCCAGGATCGACTTTGTCGGCATCTTGTTACTCGTCGCCGGCATTGCATCGGTGGTTTGGGGGCTTCTTGAAATCGGTCATTGGAAGCTGGAGATGGCCGGCACCACCTGCGTTTGCGGACTGATTGTGCTGGCGATGTTTGCGATCTGGTCGAACGGCAAACCCCATGCGGCGATGGATATCGGATTGTTTCGCCAATCCAACTATGCCTGGGCCAATGCCACCACCCTCGTGTTCGGCGCCACCTTTAGCACGATGTTTCTCGGTCTCTTCCTGTTCCTCACCGGACCTTGGGACATGAGCTCCGGTATGGCAGGGATGTGGATTGCCCCAGGCCCTTTAGTGGTCGTTCCGGTAGCCGTGTTAGCAGGACGTCTCGCAGGCCGAATCGGACATCGGCCACTGATGGCCTCGGGGGGCTTGCTCTTTGCAGCGAGTCAATGGTGGTTCAGACTACAGTTGGCCGATGAGCCACAGCTCTGGGTGTGGGCCGTTGGCCTGGTCCTAAGTGGTGTGGGCGTGGGCCTTGTTTTACCGGCACTGTCGGGTGCAGCAGTTGCGCGCTTGGAGCCCCAACACTTTGGTGTGGGCAATGCAGCCAATGCGGCGATCAGGCAAATTGGGGCAGCGCTCGGTGCAGCCGTCGCGGTTTCGCTGGTCGGGGAAGCGGGTGCTACGCTTGCCCAGTTCAAGACGCTTTACGCCGTGATGATTTTCGGAGGGCTGGCCACTGCCGTGCTGAGCTTGCCAATCGAAACGCGGCCCCGGACCGAAACGTCTGAGGCTGGGACGAAGGCTGCCGCATCCAAGGCCTAGCGGCACTTTTGGGCCCGACGGCAGTTTGACAAACGATGCATCTGTGCATTGGAACGGTGCCTGAAATGGAAGCGTCGGTTAAGCTGCCTGTGTTTCAGGACCCCAACCGAGAGGACGGACCGGTGATACCTTCGATTGTCGCAATCAGCGTCGGCGCCTCGCTTGGCGCCTTGTTGCGCTGGTTTCTGGGCAGCAAGCTCAACACGCTGTTCCCAGCGATTCCGCCTGGTACGCTGACGGCCAATCTGGTCGGGGGCTATCTCATCGGGGTAGCCATGGCCTACTTCAGCAGCCACCCTTCCTTGCCTCCTGAATGGCGCTTACTGATCGTCACCGGCTTTTTAGGCGGCCTCACAACCTTTTCCACCTTTTCCGCTGAAGTTGTCTCGCAGTTGATGGCAGGCCGGACGCTGTGGGCGCTGTCTGCCATCGCTGTGCATGTGACCGGCAGCCTGGTAATGACGCTACTGGGCATTGGTACGGTGGCACTGCTTTCCAACGCTCAACTCCCGAGAGGATGAGCCATGCCGCGATTCGACGTCTGTCTCTAATTCGCTGCTGCTGCATCGCTACGCTGCACATAGTTGTAACAATTTACCAGCACCGGAAACTTCCACCCCCTGGTCGAACAATGCCGATAACTTCCATAACTGGGCTATCTATTTTTCGGAACGGTGATGAAACCATTGAAGTGCTCAACTGTTGGCCTGCTCATCGCAGGGCTGAAGTTCGCAGCAGTTGACTCGGCAGCGCAGGCTCTTTATCCATCGAGCCCAAGCGCATCGGGGACGCTCGAGGGGACGGTTACCGGCGCGTCATTAGCTCACGACTATGCTCAGGTTTTGTACCCGCAGGTTTTTTCGGCGTTTAAGGCCATTACCGAGTTGGCCGGCATTGGCGGTTACACAAACCGGTACGGCCTGCACGTCTGACGCATCCACTAGCGATGGCCTCTGCGGCGCCGAAACCTGAACGCCTTCCTCCGGACTTCTACATGCTTGCTCCCGCATGGGATCGGGTGCGTTGTCCAGAGTCTCATCACAAGGCCAAGCCAACCGATTGGGCGTATGTGGCTAATGAATGGGTTATCGAAGTGACCGACGCTGCCTACCGACTTTCCAGTCAATCGGGTCTCTTTTTACTCGCATCCCAAGCAATTTCTCGAAGAAACAGGTTTGGGGAGCCGCGTGTTGGCGTCTATTGCCTATGGTTCGGACATAAGTTGAAGACACACGGTCCCATCGCACTTCGATTGGTGGAATCTCAGTACAGAACGATCGAAAGCTTTACAGGCTGGGTCATCACGAATCTGTCGCTTTAGTTCAGATTGTGGCCGATAGACGGAATCGCTTGAAATTTCCGAACTGATGCACCCTTAGCGGCAGGAATCGACAAAGCTCCTTGGATTGATGCTCTAAATTTCATTGCGCATCGTAGACCCAAACGTTTACGTCTCCAAGGTGCGCATGGGTTTCCGTGCTCCATGCCCCTTGAAGTTTCGGGCTCGCGCTCAGTCCATTCATCGCTTGCTCGGTGAGCATGAGGTACTGATTCGATTCGATGTTGTTCTTCAGGAGTCGGTGAACACGAATGACGTCGGGACCGGCAATTTCGTCGAACTGAAAAATCTTGCGAATCGCAGCTTTACCGCCGTGAATAATGATCTTGATCTTGAGCTTGTCAATGCCAATGCAGGCATCACAGGGACAGACTTTGCGGTTCCTTGCAAGCTCCTGCTTTCTTTGTTCGAAATTTTTGAACAATGCAATCGACTTCTCAAAGATTTCAGGCATGACACTCGCATGCCCACTTGCAACACGCGAATACATCAAAACGGCGTCGCCCTCAAACTTGTTCAACACCAAGGGCTCTGCCATGGCATTCACGATGCTCTCGAGCAGCTCTGCAATCACGGCATGCGCATGCTCGGTCGATTCGGCATTTGCCTTGATGTATTCGGTGTACCCGCTGATGTCGGCAATGACGAAGGCAAGCTCGCTTTGCTGCGCATCAAAATGATTTGATGGTTTACTCGAGGCCGACTGAATCAGACGAGCGAGCAAAGTACAAATGGATTGTTTCATAGCAGTCATCAATCAAAAAGTGATGGGGAGGCATCAGGGTTGAACCTGCGCATCGAGCGCTGAGCCGGTCAACGCAAGCTCGGATTGGGGGATGGCTGTGAGTGTTTGTATCTGGCAGGCCACCTCGTCAAAAATCTGCTGCTTCCATCGATTCTTGCGCTGCAACTCAGACCGTTTCTGGGATTTGACCTCTGCCGGGCTTCGCAGTGAAAGCTTTGGGCTGAAAACCCAGCATGCACCGTCCAGGTTTTCGGCTTCCATCTCTCGCCACAACTGATCATAGATGCGCTTACGACGCTGTCTTAAGCTGAGGCGGTATCGAGAAAAGACATGGGCATTATCGCCCACGGCATAGATTCGCTTGACCTCGCTCGCAACCGAAAACGCCTTCAGAGCGATCACGAGCACCGTGGTCGGCCTTAAGCGTGCGAGCTGCTGCGTGAGAGCTTTCGTCAGCTCTCGCTGCTCCAGGGCACCCTGAACACCGCCAACCCATACGCAGGCCTCTTGAGGGCTTTGAGGATCCGGGATGACAGAAAACGCGAGGCTCTCGAGCACCACGCCGCTGTAAACAAGCCTGATCTCAAGTTCGCCCTCTCTGGCCATTCTTGTCGCCTTGCACAAAATAAGCTCGCAGCTTCCATTGTCAAATGTATAACGCCACAAACTGCGCGATTCCGAAGAAAGGAATGATTCGACGACCCTCGCACCCCAGCGGGCTATCGCCCAACGATAGTGAAAAAGTTGGGCCTGAACGCGTTGATCGACATCAAGGCGACAGTCGATGTAGCTGCGCAGCAGTTTGATCAGCGTGTGCGGCGCTTTGACAAGCGCGGCATCGAGTCCGAGAGCGATGAATCCGCTGAAAAGCTGCCTGATCGCGCGACGGTATAAAAACCAACGTATGCGAAATTTGATTCGTCGCTTCAGCGCCTGAATTCGACCTCCCGCCTCATCATCGACCCGAGCATAAAGCCTGTCTGGGGCGCGCATGTAGTCGATCAGTGCACTCAAATTCGTCATTCCTATGGTGAGCGATGCTGTAAGGTCAGCTTGAAAAGCCTGCAGCCACTTCCTCTCCAACAAACCCAAAACAGCTCAAGACCGTCGTTCCATGCCTTGTTGCAGCAGCGTCAAACAGAAGGTGCAAGGCGATTCGCCTGAACCGCGCTCCCAACGACCAGAGGAATCAAAGGGAAGACGCAAGGCGAAAGCGTCGTGAGGCTTCCCGCAACAAGGCTAATGACCAGCGTAGGACCTGAGATTTCTGCCATTGAAGGGCAATCGCCTTCTTCAGTCCCGAGCCCTTTGCGGCTAGGGCTTCAAATAGGCAAATCCTTCACGGACCTGCAGCTGGGTGACACGAGCCACGCCGGAAGGGGTGAACTCAGCCTCCAAGTTAAATTGCTCCCGCTTGAGGTTTCGATTCTTGAGGGTAATCTCGCAGACTTCAAAGCGAACGCCCCGAGCCTTCAGGCTCGACACGAGTGCGCCGTAATCAACGCCAGGATTCTTCGCATCCTTTGCGCCGTCAAAAAGGAAATCAACGCCGTTTGCGTGGGTCACAACCACAATCTTGGTATTCGGTACCGTATCGAGGTGGTTTCTGATGTTTCTCAGACCCTTCGTTGCTTGAGTGACAGCGTCATCAATGTGATAAACGACCTTGTCGGGCTCGGATGCCTGCGCTAAGCCACCAGCCTTAAGGAGGCACAGGGCCGTTAAGACTGCGACTGACAGAGATTTTATCCAAGTTTTCATAACGTTTCTCTTTTCTGTTTGGTTAGATCAGACTACCTACGTACTCACCGCGCGCCGGATAATTCTTGCTGATGGCGAAATCAATGGCCACCAAGAGATCGGTAAATGACGGCCTTGCAAAGGGCATCGTCTGAACCGCGCCGTAGTAAAGGGTATGGTCGGGTCGTACGAGAAACACGCCAGGCTCGGCAAACAACTTGGGCTCTTCCACGCCAATGGACGTCTTGCCAATGCCTTGGGAGATGTAAAGCCCCCAATGGCTGGCAAGCGATAAGGGCAAGTCATAACCGAAGCGCAGATCGGCAAAACCTACCTTGTCGGCCATTGCCTGTGCACGCTCGGCATCATCCGATGAGATCGCGATCACCGTTACACCACGCCGCAGCAGATCGGGCAACAACTGCCCGAGTTCTTTAAGGTACTTGATGCAAAGGGGGCAGTGCAGGCCCCGGAAAAAGACCAACAGGGAGAAGTTTTGAGGGGTCTCGCTCTTAAGATTGAAGACGCCATGCGCCAAGGTGGGAACGATCAAGTCCGGGACGGGCCTTCGTGGAATTAGCATTCAAGGACTCCTGAGTATTGGTCTAGGAGCTCTAATGCTAATCGACGCCAGGTAGCCGGCACCGAAAGCGGGGGTTAAGACCGCGAAAACCAGCAGCTACAGAAGCAACCGCCGCTGCGTGCAGGATTGACTTAATACGATAGCGATTCGCTCTTGCCCCAAAACACCCGGTATGTGTAGATGGTGTAGCCCACGATGACCGGCAAAACGATCACGGTTCCGATGAGGATCACCCAGAGCGATTCGGTCGAACTGGTGCCTTGCCAGATGGTGATGCGATCCACCACCAGCCAGGGGAACAAGCTGTACCCCAGACCACCAAAGGCCAGCAGAAATACACCGACGGTCGCGCTAAAGGGCACACCCGCACCGGATGGGTTGTCGTTTGCCAAGCGAACCGGCAGCTTTGCGAGACTGCGGTGGATAACGACAAAGAGCACGGCGGTGGACAGCGGGATCGGAAACAGGATGAGCGGGTAGATGAAACTGAACCACTTGTCGAAGATGCGCTGACTGACAAGCGGTGTGACCAGGGAGATCGCAAACACGCCCACGACCGTCATGAGCAGGCTAGCGCGCGCCCAAGCCACCGCCTTGAGTTGAAGGGCTCCCTTGCTTTTCATGATCAGCCAGGTTGCGCCCAGCAGCCTGTAGGCACCGATCAGGCAAAGGCCGATGAGCGCGCTGAAGGCCATGCTTGCCACATCGGAGCGAAAGCCTGTGATGAGTTGGCCCAGCATGTAGCCCTGCGACCAAGTCGCCACAAGCGATCCAGCGTGGAACGCGGCATCCCACAGCGGCCTTTGCTGCGTCTGGGCCTTGAGCCGGAAATCGAAGGCAACACCGCGAAGGGTCAGGCCCACCAGCATGAATGCAACGGGCAGGTAGAGTGCGCCCAGAATGACCCCGTGCGCCTGGGGAAATGCGACCAAAAGTACGCCCACACCCAACACCAGCCAGGTCTCGTTGGCATCCCAGAAGGGTCCGATGCTCGCGACCATGCTGTTGCGCTCGCCCACCTCGGGGGTCTTGAGAAGCAGCAATCCGACCCCAAGGTCATAGCCGTCCAGAATCACATAGGCCAACATGGCCAGCGCCATCACCAGTGCAAAGGCAAGCGGCAGCCAGCCTGCAGGGCTTGCCAGGTCAATTGCAGTGTCAAGCATGGGCGGCCTCCATGGGACGGGAATTTTCGCGGGCGCACTGGGCGAGTTCAGGGGTACTTGCTTTGCGGGCCAGGTAGAAGACCACGGAGACATACGCCCCCAAGAGCACGAGGTAAAGGCTCAGATACATGGCCAGGCTCAGGGCAATGTGCGGCGCCGGCACACTCGATGCTGCCTGGGCCGTTGTGAGCACACCCGAGACCAACCAGGGTTGTCGCCCCATCTCGGTCACGTACCATCCGGACACAAGCGCGATCCAGCCCGAAAAAGTCATAGACACCAAGCCTTTGTACAACCAGTCAGGAGCCTGCGGAAGGAGCGTCATGCTGCGCATGTTCCACGCTGCCAGCCAAGCGATCGCCAACATCAGGAGGCCTACACCCACCATGATGCGAAAAGCGAAGAATACGGGCGCAACCGGCGGGATCTTGTCGTCGAATGCTTTGAGGCCCTTGACCTCCCCGTCCCAATCGTGCGTGAGGTAAAACGAGGCGAGCTTGGGGATAGCAATCTCCATCCGGTTGGCCTGCGCCTTCGAATCAGGGATGGCGAACAAAACGGCCGCTACGCCCCTTTGGGTTTCCCAGATCCCCTCCATCGCTGCGAGCTTCGCAGGCTGGTGCTTCATCGTGTTGAGGCCATGCATGTCGCCCACGATGATCTGCACAGGGATCAGCAGTGCAGCCGTGAACACACCGGTACGCAGCGCAGCCGATACGGAGGCTGCGCGGTCCCCTCGTCGCCAGCGATAGGCTGAAAGACCCGCCACCAGAAATGAGGCCGTCAGGCCCGATGCCAGCATCATGTGCGTGATCCGGTAGGGAAAGGAGGGGTTAAAGATCACCTCCAGCCAGCTGGTCACGTGGGCCTTGCCTTCCACCATGACAAAGCCAGCCGGTGTATGCATCCACGAGTTGAGCGCGAGAATCCAGAAGGCTGAGGCTGTGGTGCCCACGGCCACAAGAACGGTGGCCAGGGTATGCACCCGCTCGCTCACGCGATCGCGCCCAAAAAGCATGATGCCCAGCATGGTTGCTTCAAGAAAGAAGGCGGTCAGCACTTCATAGGCTAAAAGCGGCCCAGCCACGTTGCCCACGGTATTCATGAAGCCTGGCCAGTTGGTGCCGAATTGGAAGCTCATGGTAACGCCGCTGACCACGCCCAGCGCAAAGCTGAGTGCGAACACTTTCACCCAGAAGCTGTAAGCATCCATCCAGTGAGCCTGTCGGGTACTTTGAAAACGCAGCTTGAAAAACAGCAGCACCCAGCCCAGTCCGATGGTGATGCTGGGAAAAAGGATGTGGAATGTCACGTTGGCTGCAAACTGAATGCGTGCCAGCAACAAGGGATCGAGTTCATTCATGGCGTTCTACTCAGGCTGTGGTTGCCTTCAGCTGAGCAGTTTTCATGCCAAGCTGCCCATGGGACGATGCGGTTTGCAAGCCCTTGTTTTTGTTCAATAATCAGATCAAACCGGAGGCTCGGGAAAAACCGTGGCGCTGCCACTTTGCACTGTGGCCTTGTGCTTGGCAGTGACTGCCACTGTCAATCGATTCCGAGTCCCCGCAGTCGCCGGTACAGCGTGCGTTCGCTCAGACCGAGCGTTTGGGCGAGTTCACGCCGCGTCCCGCCAAAGCGCGCTGCAAATTCACGCAGCGCATCGTTGCTAACGCGCTGACGTTCTTTCGCGGGCAACTTAGCCTGCGTGATGGCTCTTGGTTGGGTGAACAGTGGGCCGAGCTGTGACCTATCGCGGCGCAGCTCATCGGGCAAATGCTCCAAGCGTATGCGGCCTTCATCGGCATACAAGCGTGCGCGCTCAAGCACATTGCGTAACTGGCGAAGGTTGCCTGGCCAATCGTAGGCCTGTAGCGCCTGCAACGCATCGTCGGCCAGTTCGGGTACGGCCGATGATGCACAAGTTCGCTGGAGAAAGGATTTGGCCAGCAATTCAATATCGGTCTTGCGTTCACGCAAGGCAGGCAGCGTGATCGGAAATGCGGCGATACGGTAGTAGAGATCTTCGCGGAAACGGCCCTCGGCGACCATCGCCTCGAGCGGTTGATGGGTGGCTGCCACCAGTCGGAAGTCGGCATGCAAAGTCTCCACGCTGCCCACGCGTCGGAAGCTGCCGCTTTCGATCAGTCGCAACAATTTGACCTGCATCGCCAGCGGCATATCCCCGATCTCATCGAGAAACAGCGTGCCGCCTTTGGCCGTTTCAACAAGGCCCGGCTTGCGCGCAATCGCGCCGGTGAATGCCCCTTTTTCGTACCCGAAGAGCTCACTTTCAAAAAGTGTATCGGTCAAACCCGAACAATCAACGACGACAAAAGGACCTGTTACACGGTTGCTCGCTTCATGTACCGCACGCGCAAATAACTCCTTTCCCGTGCCGGACTCGCCAAGCAAAAGAACGGGCAGATTCGACGGCGCCACCCTTTGCACCGCGGACAAGGCCGCCATAAACGCAGCTGATCGCCCCACGAGACCGTCCGCGCTCGGTTGCGCAGACGCTTGACGCACGGTACCCAAGTGCTCCACGTAGGCGACGATCTCACCAGCTTCGTCAAGAACCGGGTGCAATTCAACGTCCACATGCTCTGGGCCGCGAGGCGTATGGTGAATATGGAGCACCCGGTCGGGACCCTTGGTTTCAATGGCGCGTGCCATCGGGCAATGCTCTCCAGCCTGATCGCAAGGCACATCATAGCCATGTGAGACGCGATAACACGGCTGCCCCACATAGGGCTTGCCCGCCAGTGCGAATTGGCGCTGGTAGGCTGCGTTGGCAGCCAGGATACGGTAGTCGGTGTCCAGCACAATCGTTGGCGTGGCTAGGTGCCGCAGATAGGACACGAGCGGTTCGATTCGGGCCGTGGTCGATTTAGACATCCTGGATTTTTGTGGCGGGTTAGGCACGGGCAAGTGCAAATCAGGGGCGCTGCAGTGCAGCTGCCTTACCCTTGGCTTGATCAAGCATACGGATGGCATTGGACTCTTCAGGCATGATCATCGACATGGCCTGGGAACCGCAAAGCGTTTGCAGTGTGCGCATCACTGTCATCCTGTTGAGTTGATCATCGCCGGTTAGCCGCACGCCAACGATCTGGGCATGATTAATCGATGGGTTTAACTGGAACTGAAAGGTTAATTCCTTTTCGAATTTTTTTAGAACAACACCCACCATCTCTTTGCCGCCTGACTCGGTCAGATCCGTGATTCGAAGCGTTCCTTTGCTCTTTGCGCAGTCCTCCAGGGCCTTACCTGCGTTGCTTTGCTCAAAGTGTTCAACCGCAAGTCCCGGGTGGGCTTGCTTCAGGGTCCCCGTGAGTCAAAGCAAACCTTGCCTGAGGAGATAAACAGATGAATTAAATTGTATAACAATAAAGCCGCTTGTCATTAGCAATTTAGTCGGCGCAGTGTCAAAAATCAAGCGTTTGACAGCCGTATCCGACGACCAAGCGTAGACCTTACCTGACTCGCCGTAAATCACAATCCCTGCGCCGTTAGCGTACAAGCTTGCCGACCCAGCATTCGAAAGCCTTGTCGTCCCAGTCGAGGTAAGTGCAGTGAGCAAACTTCCGCTCCCTGGCAGGTTGCTGATCCAAGCGACAACGGAATCCTTGGCGATGAAGGATGTGACATAGGTTCCAAGTGCTTGACTGGTACCCGAATTTCCGCTTTGGGACATCAAGGTGAAGCTGTTATCGGCGGAACCGCCAGCAGGTGAGAATTGCCATGCGACGCGCGCGCGCGCCACTTGAGGGTAGATGCTTCTGGCGTTGCCTGCGGTGATTCGCGTGCTTGTTGCAGTATCCGATCGCCAGTTGAAAATATCGAAGGTACTGCCGGCTCCGTTGCCACCAGTTTGTCCCCAAAACCAGAAGTCAACAATGCCACTTGCAACCGAAAAGTCGTAGTTGGTATTGCCAAGATAGTTCACTGAAGAGGGTTGGACAATCTTTGTGAATTTTTGCGTGCTCGAATCGTAAAGAGTGTAGCTACCCACACTGGGTCCGTTCCAATTCGTCCAGATCACGAACCCATCTCTCGCAAGCGGATTTTCTTGGTAGGAGGAACCTGAAGAAAACGGGCTAAGCGTGCTCAAATTGCGCCGGACACCGTTTGATAGCCATTCATAAACGCAGTTGAAAGTTATCGTGCAGTCAGAGTCTTTTGCCTGCGCATAGATACGCCCACCGCTGATTTGCCAATTTGATGCATATTGGAGCGTGGATGTTGACGACAGCGTAATCTGGCTCGAAGATTGAAGATCATGAAGGATGATTCCCCCTTCAGGCAAGCTGTACAGGATCTTTGCCCCTTCAGACGAAAGCCACTGCGCTCCCGCGGGCAGCGTAAATACGGGTGCATATGCCAATTCAGCGCTTGAGGTAACGACGACCGTTCTTGTGACTTGCGCGATCAATCCTATGCTGTCTACCGATTTGACGGTTAATGTGTAAGCACCCGGAGTCACTCCGCCAAGTGGGAAAGTCGTGTCAAAACTACTTTGCTGCGTTGCGTGGATTTGCACATCCCCGAGCTTGATGGTCGTTGTCACAGCCCCGACTTTATCGCTACTTGCGGTGCCACTGATCCGAAGACTCCCAAAGGCTAAAGCCCCATTTGACGGCGAGGAAACCGTAACGGTCGGCGTGTTACTGATGGGAACGCTCAGTGTGGTCGACCTTGAAGTTGCATTGGCATCGTATGCGGTAATCACGACGCTATGGGACCCGGAGCCAACCGTAGCCGCATCCAGCGTGAACCGGTAGAGATCATTCGATCCTGAACAATATTGACTACAAGCATTTGGTTGGGTCAACACTCCCAGATCCCTGCCGTCAAGTTTGGCTGAAACATTTGTGATCCCATAAACAGAAGCAGCCCGCGCATCAACGAAGATTGTTCCTGTTGTGCCTGATGCTAGTGCACTAATGCTGATCGCTGAATTGGAGACCGTGACTGTTTTTTGTAAATCTTGGTAGGCATTGGCATCAGTCTGGATGCGGGCCAAAATCTGGTGACTGCCATTAGCCACACCACTCGTCGCCCATGAAATTGAATGGCCATCGGTTGGATTACCCGACCCAATCAACCTCAGATCCGCATACCAGGTCACCGCCCCGTTGACGGTTCCGCTCAAGGACAGCTTCACAGTCTCGGATAGCGGCTCGGCCTTATCCACTTGAATCGCAGGCGAGACAATCGCTCCGACTACGATAATCGAGGATGCTATAGCACTGTCCTTAGCGCCATCGTTAACCACAAGACTCGCGGTATAAACGCCGGTAATGTCTGGAATAAAAGATGTCTTCGAACTCGTGATCGATAAAAGCTGAGCGGCGCTCCCGCTTGGAGCATTGAGTGACCATCTGAAACTGAGAGCAGAACCCTCAGGATCTGAACTGTCCGTACCGTCAATCTGTACGGTACTCCCAACGGTTGGCGTTGTCGACGGTGTGGAGATTGAAGACCGCGGCGGCAGGTTTGACGCTGCCAACCCCTGACTATCACTGCCGCTGGGCGATCCGCCCCCGCAGCCGATTTGAAGCATAAAAATGAGGGTTAGGACGAGTCGTCTTAGCATCCTCAAATACTAGTACGAAAGTCAACGATTGGCACGCGGAAAGCAGCGAAACAAAGACATCGAAGAGCGTGGAGGGGAACAACAACCTTCGAGAAAACACAAGCATCTGCCGATTCAGCGCTACCGAAAGGAGGCGAGTCACAGTGGCTGACGGGAGCATTGCGCCCTGCTTACGCAGTCTTACCGCACCAGGTGGCGACGCATGGCTTCGAGACAAGCCTGCGATCAAAAGTCTACGGCGCTGCTGTCGGTGAACCTGCTGGTCCAGATTTCAGAAAAGTGACATCGCTGATGTTGCTGCCGATCTAAGCTTGCTTTATCGTCGATCGCTACAAGTGTCGAAACTACACCTTTAATAAATCAACAAAGACAGATTTCAACGCTAAGGAGGCTTAGATGAAGCGAATATTGCAAACCAAACCGCTCTTAATAGCTACTGCTGTACCCATGATTGCTACCGTTATCGCCTCATGTAGTTCGAGCGTAGGAGAACCTCCCACTGTCTCATTGCTCTCGTCAAAGCCGGAGTATGTCACCGGCGACGATGCGCTTGTTAAGATTTCGGTGGATAGCCAAAACGTTCCTATCAATGTAACTTTAAATGGCGTAGATGTATCTGACGCCTTTAAACGAAGTGCCACAGCGCCAACCGAGTTCGTTGGCCTCGTGAAGGGCATCAAACAGGGCGCTAACGAGTTGACCGCAGTTGCCAACAATGCGCGTACCGCGATGAATTTGATAGGAAACCCAATTTCCGGGCCGATCTTCTCCGGCCCACATCAAGCGCCCTTTACCTGTCAAACAGACACGTTCAGACTCCCGGACGGTGTCAACTTTCTGGGTACCGCGAAAGATGCTAATTGCTTTGCCGATACCCGGGTTGACTATGTTTACAGAAACACAGCGGCAACCCCGGCATTTGTTCCGCTTAAATCGACCACTGCATTACCTTCGGACGTCGCGTCGACAACCGTCAACGGAAAGAATGTCCCCTATATCGTCCGGATTGAAACTGGCGTGATCAATCGCGCCATCTATCAAATTTCTATGATTCACAACCCGGTCAGCGAAACAGCGCCCTCGTATGCAAACTCAGCGTCTGGCTGGAATGGAAAACTTGTCTACACCTTTGGGGGCGGCTGTACCGGGGGATGGTACCGGCAGGGCAATACAACGGGTGGAGTGTTGGATGACCCGATACTCCGTCAGGGTTACGCAATGGCCTCATCGTCACTCAATGTTTTTGGAAATAATTGTCAGGATCTAACGGCTGCAGAGTCGATGGCCATGGTCAAGGAGCGATTCATCAAAGCTTATGGTCCACCTCGTTACACGATTGGCTGGGGCTGCTCCGGCGGGTCTTATCAGCAACACCAAATTGCCGATAACTACCCTGGATTGCTCGATGGGATACTGCCAGGCTGCAGTTTTCCAGAAGTGGGCTTTGCAACGGTGTACTCCATTACTGATATGCGACTCTTGGGTAATTATTTTAAGAACGTAGCGCCGAATACCTTTACCGACGCACAGCAAGAAGCCGTTGCAGGGGTAAAAACAGTGAAGACGATTTACACCGGAACGGTTTATGACGGCGCGATGCGAATTGCTCCGGACGCTTACTGTCCCACAACACTGCCAGCCGAACAGCGTTACGATCCGATCAAGAATCCGAAAGGTGTCCGTTGTAGTGTTTATGACCACACGGTTAATGTATTCGGGAAAGATCCCGCGACTGGGTTTGCTTTGCGACCGATTGATAACGTGGGTGTTCAATATGGACTCCAAGCACTTAATGCAGGGTCCATTTCTGTTGACCAGTTCTTAAGCTTGAACGAAAAGGTTGGTGGTTACGACAAAGACGCTCGGTTCAATGCCGCCCGTACCGTCGCAGACACAAGTGCGATGCGCCAGGCCTATCAGACGGGTCGCCTTACCTCAGGTGGTGGTGGTCTAAAAGAAGTACCCATCATTGATCACCGGGGGTATTCGGACGATGCAGCAAATGGAGATATCCATTTGAGGTACCACTCGTTTTCCATGCGAGATCGCTTGATTAAGGCAAACGGTAATGCCGACAATCAGGTGATGCTGCACGAGGACTTTCGCTACGGTTATTACTCGAGTGCAAGTCCGTTACTGATGGATGCGCTTAAGCAGATGGATCTATGGCTAGCTAACATCGTGGCGGACACAGCGGCAGGGACTAAACGTGAAAAGGTTATTCGGAATAAGCCAGCAACGCTTCAAGAAGGTTGTATGACGCGCGACGCTGTACCCACGAAAATTGTTGAAAAGTTCTCGCAAACCTCGGGTAAGTGTGCTGAACTTTATCCTGCACCCGGTTCACCACGCTTTGCGGCCGGCGCTCCATTGGCTGCAGATGTAATTAAGTGTCAGCTTAAGACCCCGGTCATGGCCGAGTATAAGGCCACCTTCACAACCGAGCAGTGGGCACGCTTGAATACCATCTTCAGGGACGGCGTTTGTGATTGGACCAAGCCAGGAATCGAACAGCAAGGCCTTCGTGGAACCTGGTTAAAGTTCTAGATCATTACCGTCAAGTCAGCTTGCGCGCATGTTTTTTAAAGGGGCAGCAGGTTGTTTGTCTGTCTGTTACTTTACAGCTACCATGCCCCAAACATGAGAAAAAAGTCCTTCGTTGAGTTTTCAGGCTCAAACTCGGGACACATAAAATTAAAGTGAACTGGAGATCCAAAATGCGT